>Ga0131853_10017618_pt1 | contig 13003 bp, 12 predicted proteins | sample TergutLab28metaG_FD_92764 | JGI IMG/M metagenome (GOLD analysis project Ga0131853, IMG submission 92764) | Labiotermes labralis P1 segment gut microbial communities from Petit-Saut dam, French Guiana - Lab288 P1 (version 2) (version 2) | ecosystem: Host-associated > Arthropoda: Insects >...
GCTTTATCCTCTCCCCGTAGTTTGCTTCTCACTTTATCGTAGTTGCTAACCGCGCCTAACCGGTTTGAGCACCAAATCTGATACATGCACTTTGCAGCACATCTCAAACATACAAGTCTACATTGAACAGGTGCAGTGAAGGTGTCGACTCGCTCGTCCAGGATCCAACTGCCTTTGCCGTTTACAGGGTAAGTGTATATGTCATATTTAGTGGTCATATATTAGTGGCATTATCAGCATCTGAAGCAAGCTTTATCCACTTGCAAAAAAAATACCCGAATATCCCATGTAGTTTGCTTCCTTCTTGGAAGCTAAATATGCCTCAAAGGTATGAGCACCAAATCTGATAAATACACTTGCAGCACATCTACAAACACACACACACACACACGCACGTCCACGTTGAAGAGGTGTCAACTCGCCTGCGAATGTACAGTAGAAGTGTAGGAAAAACAGGTTAGTGCAGTGTGATTACAATAATGTACACAACTCCGACATTCGCGTATGAATTCTTCTCCCTTCATATAACGAATGTAGACGCCATACGGAAACCAGGGTGCGTGCTCCCTCCACGCGTCATCTGTGGGACGCCAATTTTTTAGCCCTCCGCCACAGTGAAAGCATATTGTACCGTCACCTCGACCTGTAAATAAAGTGTCGTATGTAGACTCGAAGATAATGATTCTACTAGTGATACAGAGATAGTGATGATGTATATACCTGTGTAGTAGAAACCGGCTGCACTCAAAGATTCGGCAGGATTCATACCGTGTGGCCAATGCACGTATGACTTCAATCGCGAATGTTTGGTATCGAAGATTAAATATTTAGGTCCCTGCCAGATAATCGTGGCACTTTGTAGTGGGCTGCTTTGCTCTGGCCTGGAATTCCAGGAAGGGCTGGTAATCTCGAGCGGAGAAGAACCCGACGGAGACGTATTTGGTCCTGTCTTCGTCGATGAAAAAGGGGCGTCGCAGTAGGTCCCTTTTAGTATCGAATATCAGATTGACGTCCTCAGTGTAGAAGTTGGAGATGTCAAATTTTGGCGGTAGGACGTATTTAGGCGTCGATGATTCCGGACGACGATGTTACGGTAGCGTCTGGCCGACATTGTCGAGGACAGAGTTATCGGGCAGCCTACCGCACGTTCATTTTTGAGCAGCTGAAACAAATTTGGCCGGATGACGTATCATGTCTTTAGGGCAACTTACATAAGATTTCGTCTGCATGTGGAACATCAGCCAATTGTAGAGGGAATGCGCGGTTTTAGATGCCAAATTGACGTTTGGAAATTTGTGACAAGGCAGGCTGCACCAGTGTGTATGATTGAAGGATTTGGGCTGATGACAGTTGAAATCCTGCAGGATAAGAATAGAGCGACCGATTAGCCCGGTGAGAAATTTGCATTTTGTAATGCCGTTGCAGTAGAGGTGAGCGAAACCTGCTACCGCCTCGCTCACGACCGTGTACAGATCTTGGTAGGCTATGTGCCGCCCTCCTAATTGAGCCCATTTTCATCGTAGCCATGTGACGTCATGTTATAGCGGCTCCTAAAACGGAACGAGTTGGCCACGTTTGTTGACGGCCACAGAGGGTTCCTTGACCACGATCTAATTCTGGCGCCTTTTCAAAAATTCGAAATCTATTACAACCTCCATATCGGCGGTCGACATAGCTGAGAATGACGTTACTACGATTAACTGCCTACCTTTTATAGAAAGCTGGAGCTGCATTGTCCGTCGCCGCTAACTCGCGGCGCACAGAATTCGGAAGCGAAGGCTTAGACGATCAGTCGGTCTGCTCACGCACCGTCGTATTGCCCGACAAATTGTTTGGCGGTGAACCCCCGGTCCATGTACAAGGCGAATAGACCGCAATATTTGCCGTAGATATTACTCGCCAGACCCTGCAGTTGTCGCCTGTTTTAATCCCAGACGGTACATTTGCGTCGTATGAAGCCTGCTATGTCGGGGACGAGTTGTGCGATACCGTACGAGTCGAAGAAGTAGGCAAACGATTTTTTGTTAGGAAATGTACGGCTAGCCAGTGTGAACCTTTCTCTGTGTGAGAATCGGCATTGATTATGACCGTGCTAGATTGCGTGAAGGAGCGCGGCAACTTATCGGAGGTGAAGACTACCAAGAACGATCTCACGTCTCTCAGCGTACACAATATCTGCATCGTGTCCATTTTTTCTTCAAAAATCTGTCGTGACCGTTCGCAAGGTATCTACGCGGACTGAATTATCGTAATCTTGATAAAATATATACGTGATGGGTTCGGGTAGCGGCTTGATGAATTTCAATTCCACTCTGATATTGACATTATCCGGGTGTGACGTATGTCCCTTAGAGGCGGCTCGATCTGGTGTCATGTCGAAGATTTGAATGAAATAGCCGTTTATTTACATGTCGCGAGTTATGTGGAGCCCGAGTTCTAATTGTGAATGTCCGACCCTTCAAAAAGCATCCTGTACCCCATGACTGACGTCTTCTCGTGATCCATGCCCAGAGACAGACCTTCGGTCGGTATCTGTTTGCCGTTCTCTTTCAGCGCGAAAGAACTCAGATTGTAGTGGCGGAAAAAGTAGGGGCTCGTCGTCACGGAGCAGAGAAATTTCGTGTTCTGCGCCATAGTGAAAAGGATTCGTTTTGGGATTGGTCCCTACACGGAGTTGTCTATGGAAAGCGATTGCGCTCCGCTACAAAACGTGAAAGACTTCAGTTCGTCTCTATTCGGGTTGTAGCGTACGAGAGCGCCGTTTCCGAGAGTGATATTGTGCGCCAACAGGAGCGACGGACTGGGTCTAACGCGGTTGACCAAAAGTTGGGCATCGAGAAATTTGAAAACCGTCTTTTGTTTACGCATCCTTGTTCATCAGGTAGAAACTTGGCTTGGCCAATGAGGGTTTAATCTGCATTCGGACGCCCGGGACTACATATAGCAGTACGTTACATATGTCGCTGTGTATCCAGCCGTAGAGTTTCACCTCTTTGTTCTGCTTGATAAAGATTCATCGCGTGATGACATCTTTGTTTTTTGCATCGGCGGCTCTAGGGTCGCAGGTGAATAAGTCACCGTCATCCAGGTACCAGAACGCATTTTTCAGAAGCGTGGCTGCGGCGGCCCTGCCGTACGTCAATAGGGTCTCGAAATATGATCGATATTTATAGTGTTCGGTGGCCTGGGTTATAGTCACGCCCGATAGGGCGATGCTACATTGACTGAAGAGCGAGTGCAAAAAATTATTCTTCACCGCAGTGAAATGGGCATTGTCCAAATATGTGCCGGCCGAATATATAGTTTTATGTTTAGGTCGACCTATGTGTCATTATCGGCGGGGATCAGGAATTATATATCGTTCTGTTCCACAGAATCTATATGCTTGTACGTCTCGCTCGACAGACGCCTGTATAGGTCTAGAATCAATTATAACGAACTCCGAACTCAGAGACACAGGCATGGTTGGCGGCGCCATTCAGGGTGATGTCCCTTAGGTCAAGATATCTCTTTTTGTAAGCCTCGGTTACTTGCCGCCTTTTTTCCGCTTGACAACTCCTGCCTAGCGCTCGCGACCTCGTCCCCGCAACTTACGGTTCAAATTTTGAGCCGTCTCGTTCTCGCGACGCAAGACTATATCCCGAGGGTCTTCGTTCGTCCTTCTGGCGATGTCTTACGAGATATCGCCTCCGGTGCCGTAACGTCTCTCGCCTCACATTCTTGGCACCGCTCCAGAGGACCGGTCCAATCACTCGCCATAGCCCTGCCAAAAAAAACTGCCGATCCCGTTGCCCAGCTGTAGAAATGGCGGACACACGTAAATGGGTCCTATGGCGTCGATCTTGCCGCGACCCGCCTGGTGAAGGTAGTACCGCACGAGAGGATCCATAAGCATAAAGTATACGGCATTGATGATGAGTCTATTTTATATTACCATGCCGAAACGCGCCTAAAATATAAGACTACCCTTGAAGGCGTCGTACTACTCTTGAATTCGACCGGCTTGCCTATCAATTGCAGTATCTCTATCCTTATAATTTGAAATGTCCGCTTCTCTACGGATAGATAGTAGACATTTTCGAACACGTGTTGGCCCGAAAGTGACGGATAAATAAAAGTTCTCATACAACGGACCAGGGCTCTACCCACACACTGATTCGATATCAAATCGCATTATATCAAACCTGTAGTATCGCCCACGATTGTCAATGCTTTAAACGTACCCACATTGTTCGGAGGGTAGGAGAATTCGCATACCCCCACTTCCCAATTTTAGGAAGAACCCAGTTCTATGGGCCGCGCCAACTCGGCCGTGAATGTGGCTATCGTGTTATCCGGAAATAGATTCTTCGAAGTGTTACTTATCGTCACGTAAAATTGTTTCGGTTCTTCTTAAATGTTTCACGCTCGATGCGGGGATCCAGGAATCAGAATCCTTCTGTTAACCTTTTCAGTGGACTCCGGAAGGGACGGACTTCACCTAAACAGAAGTGGAACGAAACAACTGGTCGACCTGTACTCCGGAATTTGTGGATTATAGGACCAAAGTCAGATGACTACGCACAACTGACTTCACACGTTGGGGAGCGAGTGCATTGTAGGTATACCAAAGGGAGCCGAATCGAAGACAAATGGAGAAAATTCCACGGTGGGTTTGGTAGCGGTGGAGGCAGAAGGGGCTGCAGAAAATCCAGGGACGAGAGGAAATGTCGGAAATAAGGACGATATCCAGGATATGACACCGACACACAAAAATGAGGATAAGTCACTGGTTTTGCTACAGGTAAACTGCAGAAGTATTTACAAGAAATCCTTAGAGTTTTGGGACTTAGTTCATATGTTTAATCCTGACATCATAATTGGCACGGAATCATGACTTAGAGAGGACATTGGAAACGCTGAATTATTTAGGGCGGACTACACGACGTTTATAAGAGACAGGCAGGCCAGGAGCGAGGGGGTGTTTGTGTTAAAAATAATATTGCCTGCTCGGTGCTATGGGTTGACGATGACTTCGTGATACTAGCAATTGAAGTAAAAGGCATTGACCCTTCATACACGTGAGAAATCATAGGCACTTACAGGGCCCCAAATGAAGACGTGCGGATTATAGAAATTTGGCTGCCAGAACCGGTTCTTGGGAAATTCCATTAAGCGGAGCCTTATAGGAGGTGATTTAAACCTACGCGAAGTAAACTGGAATGGGATTGCAGATAGTTCTAGCGCTGCACAAACATTCATAAACGGGCTGGTGTGGGACAGCGGGTACACACAGGTAGTAGTAAAACCACCCGAGGTGATTCTTTACTGGATGTCTACATTGTGCGACCCGTTAGCATACTTATATCTTGTGATACGGTTGAAGGGATCAGTGACCACTGTGGGGTATTATTAGAAATGTATTGGGTAGAGAAAGGCCTGGAGACACATGAGAAACGTTTAATACCAATATACCACATGACCAACTTGTTAGGACTACAGAATGGACATCTAGTGGTAGCTGCGTGAAAGTATCTACGAGCACTGTGGAATCGCCTATCTTAAACGAGTCACCGTCTTTTCAGACAAAAATATCATCATTGTCATCAACAACAACATCGTCACTGATTTCTTCGAAAGTGAACCTCCGCTTCGGCCTCTCGTACACCGCTGAAGTGGACGATATGGCGACAGGTTCTGCGTCCCGACACCGCAACGTCGCGATAGCGGCGGCGGTGGCTATTTTTTCTTCTTCCTCACGACAGTTTCATTACGCGGGAATGCTTGTTCGGGTAGGACTTTCTGTAGAAAATTCGCGATCGCCTTCATACGCGTCTTGCATGTTATATATAGTCTCGCCCACCTTTTTACGAAATGTAACCCATTTTTCGTAGGGGTGTTGCTTTTCGCGTCTTTTTCTTCTTATTATTCTTCTTTTGCGGATGAGGATGGGGAGGTTTTTTTGAGGCCTTTTCGACCGAAAGGGGGGGAGGTTTTTTTGGGACCTCTAAAACCTTTTCGGCCGAAACGAGATAAATTTTACGTAACATTATTTCGAGGAGGAGGAAAAGATTAGGCTGGCGATCGCGGATAGAACGGCGCTGAGCATTGGGAGCTGGAATCCGCCCTGTTGAACTATGAGCTTCTACTTATTAGAGAGAGGCACTCGCTTGTCAGCCACTTTGCAAAGTGTGTCCTTGTGCTTACGAAATTTACGCGTGTTACTACCTTACAAATTGACGTTTCCGTTCAGAACGTACAACGTCTCGTGCGCGCATTCGCCATCGGTGCTGCACTCTGTGGCGCACGACTTGCATAGGCAGAACAATAGCTTGTTGTTTCACCGAAAACGCAGCACGGGATGGTAGAGTTTCATGGGATGCAGGATGCAGCATTTTATCAATCCCCCTTTGGCAACATGGCCTCTCTGTCTCGACATGTCTCCCACGTGAATTACAGGGTGTCCCACGGGAAATTTAAAATACTTACAGACGTACGGATAGAGACTATTCACATCCACGTACTGTACAGTCTCTTCACCCTCGCGTATCATGTAGTGCAGTCTCATGGCCTCGGTTCGTCCCCGGTACAAGGCGTCTCGAGTGTTCAGACGGCTGTGACCTACCACTGGGTGTGTCTTCAATTCGGGTTGACGCGACAAAACTTCCCCTTCAAACTCGCACTCACACTGTACTTCTACTTTGTAACCCGCGCGCGCCATCGTGCACTCATACCTCTCGGCCAGCGTATCCCCATTCTTTGTAATGACGTCACGGTACGGTTGACAGGCATGACCGTGAAAATAACAGCCATAGAACTCGTAAACGATCCCGGGGCAAAAACCGTCCACACTGAAGTTGGGTATTTCTGGTAGCCTGTACTCGCGTCCGTTAAGCCCGTGCAGTATCTTGTGCCCCCCGTCCATCTTTCCCTGTAGACTAACCACATCAGTGCTTTCTTACTGTGATTGACATTGCCGCTTTACCCGCCCGTCGGAATGAGGCCTTTAGTGTCGGGCTTTATAAAGCCTTTGCGCAACACATTATTGCAAGCCGACGCGATTGTAATTGCTTCCAGAAAACTTCGATGTTACCTATTTGCATAAATTCGCGCCTAAAGACTCAGCACACATGCCTTAGGACCGTTACTTCATCTTGACAGAATGTTTCTAGAGCGAGCCTGTTATCAAAAGCCTCGGATTTCTTCTTCTCGTACCAGACGAGAAAATCTCTCCTCTCGCCTTCTCTCATCTCGTCCGCACCGTAATACGAGACGTCGGGTAAGGGGCTTTCGTAATCTAGCTTTTCCTCAGTATTAAAATAGTGAGGTTACCACGCTTTGGAGGCCATCAGACCGAACGCCTCTGGTAGCTTCCTCAGAGGGAAGGTGAAGAAGGACACGCTATCCTGAAACACCAGATGCTCCATTTTCATAAACACGATCTTCAATCCGTTCATAATCAGTTCGGGTTTCCACTTTAATAGAATCGACCTATTCAAAATAAAATGAAGGTCAAACGCCTTGGCATTATGTGCTATGGCGACGATCTTTTTGGCCCAGGGGCGTGGTTATGTTAGAAATGAGAGCAGGTCCCCCACAGGATCTTTCCAAAACGAGTGCTTCTTCCTACCACGTCGCACGCAGTCTACTCCGTCTTCCTCGCCCTCGGATCGCGAACAGAACTGTTGCACGCAGACGAGATTAGGTACGTATAACTTGGCAGCGCCTGTGTACTCGGTGTTTTGTGTAGTTTCGAAATCATAGAATACGTATAGTACCTTATCGCGTGCGGAGGGCTGCGCGTCCTTCAGAGGTCTCATGTGACACATGTGACCGATTTCTTTATTCTGCTTACAGTTGTCACAGAAACGTGTATTACATTCGTGATTGTCGTGCGTAACGACCCATCCACACGTCACACAGCACCGCTTTCGTTCACATACTGATTTTTTCTTTGAGGTGCACTGCTTGTGGTTGGCGAAACACGTGCGGCCTCTGAAATGCCTGGTACATTCGACGCAGGGATAGCGAACATGGGAGAACGCGCACGGGGGCTGGTCATGCAGTCGATACATGTCTGATCGCAGGTGTGCGTGACGTCACTTGTACACGATTTGTTGCATGCTTTACAAACGTACCTTCTAGCCGTGGCAGCAGTAAAGTTCGTAATCACGTGATAATGTCTTTCGACATCATCGTACAGTTGATTGATTTGTTTAACCGAGTCGAACTGACCTTCGAACATTATGTCTTCACAGCTCCGACCGTGATACGCTTCTATCTTGTGCTCATGATAGTATTCTTGAAATCTGACCAATTCGGGAATCCCCGCCCCTGTAGACATATAGATCCCGGCTTTCTCCATTAGGGTTTGGACTACGGGACGATACGCTTTGTAATTGGGATCATTATCTAGTTTCGCAATTGCTATTACCAAAGCGTGAGCTAAACAATTCTGCTCCGCCTTCACCTCCACGATACTTCTTTTGAGGTGCGCCATTACGGAGATAAGTCTGCCCCTGCTCTTAATTGCATGTTTACCGAAACCGACGGGCATCCTCACCCAATGCACGGTTATGACCAACGTGCCCAGAGCATTGAACCTAGAATTCGACTCGGAGACTTTTTCAAACACACTCCAAATCACGTCTCCAGATAGCTGGTCTTCTTAAACTAATTCCTATGGGTTTATCATTTTCGTTGACTTGATTCCGAATCATTATTCCCACCATATCGGCCGCATCTACGTCACGTAACGTGTGCTCAAATAGATCGTTCACGCTGGCTAGAAAATGTGTTACAGAATCACTATTCTCCGAAGGGGATTTTAAACGCACGGTAAGCTGTCTTCCTACAGTATTGTACCGCCTGTACTGTCTCATATTCACGTCCAGTATCTCGAATCTGCGAGCGATTATTTCTCTGTACAATAAGATAAACAACTATTTCAAGGTTTATCACAGCATACCACTTATATCGCTAACCACAACTGTAGTCAGAATACATACCTACGCTTCCCGAGCCCCTGCTGTCACGTTCTATTCAGTAGGCAGATTATTACTTTTTTCAGTTCCAAAACCGACTGTTGCTGTCACGTACACTCGATCTCTTATTTATCTGCTCACGAATGCTGACGTCATGTTCTTTGTTTCAGACGCTGTTTGACGACTGTGGGCAGGAAATATGTGGAGGGAGGACGACATCGACGACGATCGCCGACTCGCGAGCATCATGATGCCCGAATTCTACCACCTTGCGCCGAACGTGGAGGTGGAGGAGCAGGATAGAGTACATATTCCATTTGGTTACGCGAATTAGAAGCAGCCATGAACGATGTACAGACTGCACACAAGATGTTAGACTTGTGCCAACAGGAACGCAACATCCTGACAGACCTGAGGCAAATCTTGCTGGCAGCGGATACGGACATCCCTAGTTCGCATGTGGACACGACCAGACCGCGCTATATTACATTATGTATTCAGTTAGATAAAGTTAATCTATTAAGGATATCCTATCCGATGCTAGCGGTGCTAAACGTAGTTAACCTGTAAAGACACTGGCATACGAAGTACGACTCCGAGTGTGCGCACGCCTCGTCCTCCCGGAAACGGAACTAACACACGGCGTCGTACCGCTACCACTCCTCCTCCGACGTCTTGAATATATGTACATATTTTTATTTTGCATTAAAAGGTAAATTGTGTGTATGTTTTGCTGTCGCCTTTTATCCCTTTTCCTATACTTCTTCACAGACACGCCGTCAATATATCACTGTAACATATACTTCACGATCACCACGGCGCACCCGCCATATTTCCGCGCTATGGCCCATCACGACCGCTAATATCTTCAATTGCATCATCATTTCAGTACTGCACACTGGTAAACACATAAATCACTCACTCTGCAGCTCAAGCTATATATTTCGAAAACCTGTACCGCTTACGTTGGAAGATTAATGCTTGCGCGTGTGCATGCATTGCCACATGTGTCCAATGATTCAAATTAGATAATCCCTTTTTACAGTTAAAGACAAAGCTTCGAGACTCGTTCCGATAGCGTGTCTACCACTATTTCGTGAATGCAGAATTGTACTATCACATCGCCCTTGTGCAAAATGCTCAGAATGTACTGTTTTTATGCTGATATCTTCGATTGCATCATCCATATCGAGACTGGTTAAAACAAATACATCAAGTACTTACTCAGCAGCTCGGGGGAATTACTGATAGCCTGCACGAGCGTGCGGAAATTCGCTGACATCAACTCCTCCCGAAGCATTCCAGCTTACGTCATGTGAGGACACGCAAAGGGGTGACCATCTCTCCTACACTCAGCCGCGATACCAAGCTGAACGGAGGCTCCCATCCACCCCCTCCCCTTCTTTGTACGCTCAAGAACGCGCCTAGACCACACTTCTTGCTCAACGTCGGGATCGGCGTAGGGTGACTACGGAGGGACCGCAATACCTCGCCGCACGGGGCCACTTAGCACTTAACCTATCCCTTTCAATAATATTGCTCAAGAACGAGTAATGCAAGAACCGCACTTAAATCCGTCTTGCAATGCACTACACTTAAAGCCTGGAGGCTTTTGCCCATTTTTTTATTTTCGGGGCCCACAATGGTTGACTTTAAATTTAGGTTTAATTTAAAACTAGCGCTGCCCGCCATTTTGGAAAATGACCGATTTTAAAATTAAACTTAATTTAAAGTTTGCGCCATACTCGCCATATTCTAATATGACCGACTTTAAATTAAGTTTAATTAAAATCTGGCGCGCTGCCCGCCATTTTGGAAAAGGCCGACTTTAAAATGAAACTTAATTTAAAGTTCGCGCCATACCCACCATATTACAAAGTGGCCGAAAAATTTACCACGCAACCCGCCATCTGACGGATCCAAAAAAATTTGTTTCGGCCCGGGGCTTTTGCCCATTTTTTAGTTTTAGGGCTCACTGCACCTCATTGGACCCACCATTTTTTTATTTTGTGGCCCAGGAACTTAGCCCATGGGCGGGCTATACCTCCACGGTTACTACTTTGCTTCCTTCCTATACAAAAATGATTAAAAATAATGTAAGGAGCAGAAAAATTCGCAGAACACAATGGCTGCTGATGGTGTTGCAGTTTTGGAGTTTATGCTGCTGTCGATTGTAATTTTGGCTGCTTAAATTCTTACCGTCTTGGTTCATAATAAAGTCAAAGTTTTTTTTTATACGGACGCCGTATAGCCGGTTAGGCGGATACGATCCTTTTGGAGGAAAGTATTGCATCCTTAGTGGAGGTGCGAGAACTTGTGTAGCAGACTAATAGGCGAGGCGGCCAGATATCGTAGCAGTGAGAAGTAAGGACACTGTTCTTAAGATGGAGACAGCGTGGTCTTCCAAACGTTTGTATTCGTGTATCAAATTATTCCGTGTCTAATCCAGTAGAACAAGTACGAATATTCATTGTCATGAAACTGACTGAGGCTCTGTACAGGCCTTAAGGCCCATAGAGGGAATAGAGTTATACCTCTACCCTTCCTTGACCACAGCACTAGAAGTGGGCGAGGTGTCAGCGTCACGCCCCGGCTGCTATGTACTTTCGGAAAGACCCGGGACCCATTGTACAGGAGGTTGGGTGGGCCCAAGGGCCGGTCTGGACAGATGCGGAAAATCTCGCCCCCCACCGGGATTCGATCCCCGGACCGTCAAGCCCGTAACCAGTCGCTATACGATCTATGCTACCGGGCCCACTGTTGTCACGAAAGCCTGATGTTATTTATGCGCAATTAATACGCTTTTTTTATTTCAGTGCCCATCCTGTAAACAAGAAACCCACAGCAACTTCCATCAATCGCTCCGAAAGTTACAAAGAACGAGTTCATCAGAAGGTAAGCGAGCTACAGTACAAGGACATTCGTGCCCCTGTTGCAAGGAGACCCCATTAAGAGACTTCATTGAGTGTACTTTTTAATCCAACTGCTTCCGACTTGTTTTCTTGGCAGTCGTTTGTTAATGAAGCCCCGGCATTATTTCGATACTTTTTAAAATTGTATTCACCTGAAATGTGCCAGATACAGGGTTGTGTTTTTTTCCTGCGTGACTGATAAGTGCTGGCCCAACTCTCCGACCCACTCGCTCCCAGCGTTGCGTCTTTCGCCGCGGTTAGGATAGGTTTGACAGTTGAAGAGGTGAGCTAGCCAGACGATCGCAGTGATAATTACCTTAGAAAGTGTAATAAAAGGTGGCTAGAGAGTCCGGCCAGCTCTTATCAGTAAAGTACGTGAAAATTATCGCGTGCTTCTTCAGTAAGAGGCAGGGTGGCCCACAGAGCTGGTCTTTAGAAATCTGTTGCCTGTGTATATGGATCCATGTGCTGTGGGTCCCTGTCACCACGGCATGGCGCGTCCTCAGGTTGCAGATATAGGAACGGCCTCCAATATGGAGGTTAGTTGTGAATATATTCAATAAGCAGTCGTGGACAACAGACATGGGGTGCTCCTCCAACTTGGGATTTGGGCGAGGTGCTAACAACCCCTCCCTGTAAAACATTCATGTTAAGAAATACTTGCAGGCATGAAGCTCCTCTGGAAACAAAACAATCCGTCGGTAAACTACACCTTCACTCGGATCTCCGGGGGGGGAGTGTTTCTAGGTGAAGCATCGCGCAAAATACAAAGGGAAATGAAATTACGCACGTGGAACGTTAGGAGTTTTTATATTGCATATTCCCTTAAGGCAGCAGCGAGGGAATTAGCGAGATATAAATTAGATGTTGTGGTGGTGCAGGAGGTCAGGTGGTACAAGGAGGCCACAGTAAGGGCATGGGATTATAATTTTTTCTACGCGAAAGGAAACCAGAATCATCAACTGGGAACAGGTTTTTTGTGCACCGTATATTAGTATCAGCAGTGAAGAGAATAGAGTTTGTTAGCGACAGGTTGTCGTATATAGTGCTGAGAGGTCGCTGGCTTCATATCATTTTAGTAAATGTGCATGCACCTAGTGAGGAAAAAAGTGTCGAGTTGAAAGATAA
>Ga0131853_10017620_pt1 | contig 13003 bp, 4 predicted proteins | sample TergutLab28metaG_FD_92764 | JGI IMG/M metagenome (GOLD analysis project Ga0131853, IMG submission 92764) | Labiotermes labralis P1 segment gut microbial communities from Petit-Saut dam, French Guiana - Lab288 P1 (version 2) (version 2) | ecosystem: Host-associated > Arthropoda: Insects >...
AAATAGAGAAAAAAACCAGAAAAACCCCCGTGGGGTTGGGAAAAACCCTCTGCACGGGCGAAAAACCCCCCCGCTTTTTCCCCCCCCCCCCCCCCCCCCCCTTCTTCCACTGATGATATTTCACTGCCCATAAGAAGATGGATATTAGAAAGACAAGGATTGCTTTTCTTTGTACAAACATTTCCTGCAGCAAGGGTGGGCATGTTTTCTGAGTGTATTCTTTGCCAATTTGTATTTCTATATAGTGGTGGATTTCAGACATTCTTGCTACGACTTGAGGACTTCAGAAACCCAATAGTACCAGTACTCTTTAAGGACTGTATTTTAGCTGTCATGTTCACTTCCTTATTTTGGGACTTCTTGACCCTTCACAAGGCACCCATGACCAAAATCTGAGTTGCTAATGAGGATTGTGGTGAAATGTAAGGCAGGTCAGGTCACCCAGTCAGTACAGTGCGTAAGGTAGGGGATGGATGACTGCAGAATCTGGTTTATATCCTAGCAGCAGAAATTTTGTGGTTGCTTCCACATCCCAACCAGGTCTGGGGTCCATTGAGTCTTCTGTTCATTGGGTACTGCAAGTACTGCAGCCATGACTTCCTCATCTCCATTTAGTGCTGAAGGTTATGAAAGACTGGAGCCATTCCTCCATAAGCAGGCAAGGGCTCATAGTGGGCTAAAGGGCTTACCTTTACCATTTTACCTTTGACCTTCATACTGAGTTGCATGGTTGACTAATTCTACTTTGTAACCTGACAATCCTGGGTTTGAATCTTAACCCTTCAAACGCTGAATTCAATCACATCTGCCATTTGCTGGCATTATTAGGAGCTCACCATATTCTCCACGTTACCAGGATAAGGGTTAATCCAGACCTTATCTATGCCGAATGAAGTATTTCATGGATTCCCTCAATCCCACCTGACAACTGATGGAATGGTTACCTTGCAAGAGCCTGTGAACACTTTCTTTCACATCCTGTTCAATTTATCATTTTGATTTATCCTACTAGTGTATGATACTTACCTAATCATTTAGAAAATATCATTAAACAATCTGACAATCAATCTATTGCTTTGAAATTCCTTTATCACACATACAAATTTACTTCTGTCCATCCATCTTTCATCATACTCATCTTGTGCTGAACTCTAGTGGCAGAAATATGTAAAATGGAACAACATACTGTATTAGACAACCACTACACAATAGTCAACTCATCAACCCTAGCACAAGACCTGACAAAACTCAGCATCAACAAAAAGCACAGATAAATAACATTGGAAATAAAAGATCTGTACATTAACATACCTATCACAGAAACCATTGACATAGCTGGAAAACAATTGCTGATATATAATGATCCAGAAATCACAACACAAATTTGTAGACTTCTAGAAACAACACTACAAAAAAATTACTTCATATTTCGGGAACAAATTTACCAATAGCTCACCCATATCAGGCACAATAGCAGAAATATTTTTACAACACTTAGAACACATCCACATCAGACCCCTCATAGATTCCAAACAAATACTGTTCTACACCCGTTACATAGATGATATCCTCATCATTTATGTTACTGAAAGTACCAACCAGGACAACCTGACACAATACACCAACTCAGTGCACACTGATTTGCAATTTAATCCAACACAAGAATCTAATGGCCGCATCAACTTTCTCGATTTAACAATCACCAAAAGAAACTCCCACCTGTAAATTGATATTTACCAAAACCTACAGCAACAGACACCACTATACATTTTACATCCATCCACCCTAATGAACACAAATTGGCAGCTTACAGGTATTACATAGAAAGAATGCTCAACCTACCACTCAATGCAGAACACCAAAAAAGAGAATGATCAAAGATTCTTCACATAGCCCAGCACAACGGTTTCCCACCTACAATGATACAAAAACTAAGACACCAGATAAAACACAAAGCAAAGCACACCGCACCACAAACAAATATGAACAAAAACAAAAGATGGGTAACACGCACCTATATTTCCCCGCAAATGCGCGCGCAAGGTCACAAACATAATCAGAAACACAAACATTAAGATAGCATTAAGATGCCGAAATACCATAGCCAACCTGATCAAACCTTCGAAAGACCACAACATTCCACCCCAAAATAAATGGGGAATTTATCAACTGACATGCAACACATGCAACCTGGCATATGTAGGCCAAACAAGCCGTAGCCTGAACATACATTTCCAAGAACATATAAGATACATTACGAACAACAATCCCCAATTAGCATACACCCAGCATATTCTACAAAACCAGCATGAATACGGCCAAATGAATAGAATAATGACCTTGCTAAAACCCCTAAATAACCCAAGCTTGCTCAATCCTTATGAGCAGTACTACATCCAAACCCTTTACCGAGAAGGCAAACTCATTCTGGAGCAAAGCCCAGGAGAAATAAGCCCCCTATTTCAAATAGTCATTAACCCCCAGCCCCCACATTCCACATGAACAGACCAGTTGTGCCTCAGCCTTCAACACGGATACCACTCCAACCCAACCACACCGAAACTCCAACACACATCGAACCAAGATATGTGCAATATCAAATTCACAATAACATAGTACATTAACAATGCATTACCAATCAACCAATAAAACACACTACGCACATGAGAACACAATAATCACAAAGCAGAAAAGACCATAACAGTCACTATCAACAGAAAACACCATAACAGTCAGTATCAACAGAAATATGCTTACCAACTACAACAAAGTGACAAAGCATGTCACACCAAGCACACACCAATACACACCATAATTTACACTAATGCTAAATCCTCCATCTTTACAGAACAATACGACCAATGTGGTAATGCAACAGTATAGTCGCAAGCTCCTGATGATGGATATATTAATGTCTGAAACATGTTGAGCATAGAAGAAGTGAAATAAAACATAATAAATAGTGACATCAAGTTGGTCTCTTATTCTTCAACTATCACAATGATGCACAGTTCAATAAACATGAGATACCGTATTCTGTTGCTGGCAAAGATACTTATGAATAGATGGAATATTATGTATAATATATTTTTATGAAAAATTCCAGAAACAAAGCTGAGAAATTATCTACTTACAATCTGCTGTATTAAATTTATTAGTCATTTTCATCTTAGCACATAGAAGAGTTGTTCATACTGACTTTCAGCCCCAAAGTAGAGCCCAATTAAAGATACGATTTTTATAGTAATTTTTGTTAAATTTGTAAGACCAACAGGAAAGTCACAGTCACACAATATAACAACATTAGACCTGGTACAGAGTGAAATTCATGATATGCTTTGTGTCATTATGCACTCAATTGTACAGAACCTCACAGATGATATACCATCATGAAGCATCTTTCACCACCTGTGCTGCATACCCAGCTGACAGATTAATAGGTACTGGGGCATCTGTCCCCTGGGTTAAAGCAGCGAGGGGTGTGAAGCTGACCACTCATCTCCATCCAAAGCCAAGGATAAGAATGGGTACAGCTATATTTTTACTCTCACATCCGACTTCATGACCTTCACAGGACAACTCTTCAATCTGCCTGAACTGTTTGACCCTGAACAAGAAGACACACAGATCCTTTGACTTGTCTGTAACTATAGAAATCAAAACAATATAACATACCAACAGAATTCAATCTTCAGTGACATTACTGTGAGAACCTCAGAACTCTCAGGGTCAGCTTTATTGTACCAACCGAAATTAGAGTCTGGAAAATTGCACCACATTTGAATAAGGTGTCATGGCTGTGACTTAAGATTTTTCTTTTCTGGGAATGACACCTTGTGGTATGGTGAAAGTTTACCGACGTTTTGGGATAAACATAATGCCTCCATCATCTGGTTCTACCCTGAGGATGGAATAAAGAAGTTGCACTGAAGATAGTAATTATATGGATCAGTGGTATGCAAATCGTGTTGTGTAAACTTATAATAAGTTGGTTTATATACATCGCTAACTCTTAATTGCAGATTTTATTTTCCGTCCCATCTTTAGGCATGCTTCGAGCCAGTTTATTTTCAGCGTAAATCACCGATAGGAAAATTTATTTTCCATAATTTTGCATTAACATTTTATTAATAAATGAAAGTTTCATTCCTATGAAGTTTTATGTATTTATTCACCCATCGTGGACGCCGTTCTTTACACGCGGTTAGCGACAACTTATATATAATCACAATGGTGCCACACACATATATTAAGAGTCTGAAGAAAGATGATTTCTCTGTACGATGTTGTACGGACAGTAAAAGGCGCCTTAGTAATAACGACAACTGAATTTAGCGCTCCTATGCTCAAATCAGCACGGATAAGAGCTGGATACGCAGAGTCGGAGTATTTATTTCTTATTTCCGGTATTGCGACATAATTAACTGTGCTTATGACATCGAAGCAACGTTATCTGCTGACGTCTGTGTCTGTTATCGTAATTCGCCTACCCATTCCGGTTATTGTGAGAAGTTATTCGTTGGTTTGAATCATCACGTATCGGAGGTATAATTGTGATAGTCATGTGACGCGGCGTCATTGTCACTTGACGTGAGCTTTTGGTGAGTGGTGTGGAAGAGGTTAGTGTGTTTTCGTGTGGCACCGTCTCAAGATCTGACAAGGGGCTGTTAACGTTCATTGTGTACATCGTTCAACGAGAGGTAGGTAGTTTAATTCCAGGTGGAACCTTTTGCCGTGTTCATTGGAGACGCCTCCCATTTCATTTATTTTACACCCGTATTGTTACATGCGTTTCCAGGGAAAAATCCAAATGGAAATGCACAAAATGAAGTTTCAAGGACATGTTATACCCCATAGTACTGTATGATGAAATTAGCTCATGCACAATTTCAGTGTAATTTTCCACTTCTTCATCGCCCAGAAAGTTTCTGCAGACGTTTTCAAATGTCTTCCACGCCCTTCTTTCAATACAATTTAATTTTGTGCTAAAGTCTGCGTCGATTAGTTGGTGTCATTTGCGGACCAATCAAAATTACTGTTATCTTGGCGATACTTATTTTGGGAAATTTTTTTTGCCTTAAATAAACAAACACTTCGCTTTATTTATCCATCCCTTCCACAGATATTTTTATCAAGCTTGCAGTGGAGGCAAATATATTTTTTATTTATCCTCTAAAGCAGAATTTGCAACATTCTTGCGACCTGGTGTTGTTTCTGCACTGAGAGTCAATTTTTCATGATGTAGCAGTAGTCTGTCGCTAGGCTGTCCCATTCAAATTAAAAGCAGCAGAATTTAGTTTGTGCCTTGCAGCACAGTCAGCATTGCTATAACTTTTAGGTCAGAACCCACATATCTGTTCTTCACAGCACATTTTTTTGCAGCAAAACCTGAAGGTTCTCTCATACATTTCTTTTTTGTGAACTGCATGAGCCAGTGGGATAGAAGGGAACATATTTCCATTGTGTAGTAACACTGCCTTCATACTGAACTTAGATTAATCAGTGAAAAGCCTCCATTGCCCAGAGGTGTGTTCAGGTTGCAGTTCTTAGATTAATTCTTGGATGTTATTTCAGTACACTAGATCACCATCCAGTGAGTAATACCTTGTTATGTCTGACTGCCTGTTCCTATAAAATTACACTATTACACCCTTCTTAGAAGATTACACTGTTTAAGTCATGACCTAAGTAGCTGAACCTTTGTTTTGTTCTGTGATAAAATATTGGTGTCTAGCAGAAGGAAGTCTTTTCAATTTGAGATGTAGTTCGACATTGCATTCAGGTGACTTAAATAAACAGTATTAAAAACCTTTGTCCCAGCACCAAATTGTGGTTTCTGGCCATTCAACTAAGGTATCAACTTGTTGTGTAGTTGATACACATTAATTTTTTGTTCTTTTCTTTCTTTTCTCTCTAGCATTGTTGTATGTACTGTATGCACTGTATGTACTGTATGAACTGTATGTACTGTATGTCTGTATGCACTGTATGTACTGTATGTAAGTCATAAGCTTAATTTTATCATTCTTAGTTCTCGCCTGTCTGTAACTCATACCGTTTGTTTACACTTCCATTTCTCAGTAAGCAGACCAGGCATGGGAGGAATATAATTTCCTTCTATTCCTTTTTGTTTATAACTGGTTGCGCTAAGTGTTTATTGCGCGAGCAATGTGCGGGCTGACGCATGTAACTAAAGCTGTCTTGTGCTCCAGTTGCAGTTTGCTGTGTATCTCAAATAGTGACTGAGCAACAGAGAATGAAGCTGGACGGTCATTGAGTGTTAACGGTAATGAAGAGCCCCGCTGGCGAGATTTGTCACCAATACAGTTCAGTTGTAACTGCAGTTATTCCCTAATTACACACAATAAAACTCCAGTACACTCTACTTGGGGATTATTGAGAGAGTGTGTGTGTGTGTGTGTGTGCGCGCGTGCGGCCTGCCTGACTCCCCGTCATAACCTGAGTTCCGAGCTCCGTCCCTCCTGGAACGATATCCAAGATATGTTCCTCATTGGGTCCGCAACAGAAACTACAAACTGGTATCAGCTAAATGGAGGGTGATAAAAACATTTTATTCACACACTTGAATTAAATCAGTTTCCAACAGAAATCTGTCTAAATTATTTCAGGGAGGAAATTGATGCTGACCAGTGTAATATTAATACCAGTCTGCCCACCCATAGTTTCCATGAAATTGTGTACATAATTCTGAGTTCTTGATCTGCTAGAGATCTTCGCTGTTCCTGGATCTTAACGTACCACAAGTTGGTAGTTGATTGATTGATTGAATGATTTGCATTTGGGTTCAGGGCCTCTCAGCCCTGGTGCACCTAGGCCTTGATTCAACGGGCCCTTTGTGCCCCATATCAAATCATGGGAGCCCCGTAACCTTACTAAAGTTCCAAATGACCCCCAAGCCTAAACTCTTAATGTCCTCCGGCTCCAAGATAAAAGAGCCCAGATACGCATGTCTGAGTGAGGCCAAAGCCTCGCACTCGCATAGAATGTGGGCAAGTTGGTAGTTAGTTACCAACATTTTGGAACAGCCCATCAGTCCCAACTTACAAAGTGTCAAGCAGTCTGGACATTAGTAAATAACTACTAGTCTATGCTGCGTAACATCCCAGAAGAGTGAAGATCTCATTTACAAAGTGTCAGAACCCCGAAATCACAGATTAATCAGCTGGCTAAGATGTATGAGGATTAGTCCCAGCAGTCTTTGGTGCCATTTTGTTATATCCATTGCGGACCTGATGAGGAACGTATCTTAGATGTTGTTCCCAGGGAGGACTGAGCTTGTAACTCTGGTTAAGACGGGGAGTCGGGCAGGCAGCACACACTCTCAATAATCCCCAAGCAGAACATATTGGAGTTTTATTGTGCAAAAGAATGGAGTAATAGCATTTACAACTAAAATGTGTAAGTGACAATTCTCGCTAGTGGACTCTTCACTACCGTTCGCACTCACTGACTGTCCAGCTTCGTACTTTGCTGCTCAGACACAGTTCGAGGTACGCAGCAGACTGCTCCCACAGAACAAAAGCAACTATTGTTACAAGTGTTGCTCCACACACTGGTCACGCGATACACTTAACAAGTCCAGTTATAAACAAAAGGAATTGAAGGAAATTATATTCCTCCCATGCCTGGTCTTAAGAGAGGCACGAACTAAGCACCAGTAAATTTAGCTTATGACTAACATACAGTACATGTAAGAATGCTAAAAAGAAAACCACAACAAAAAAATCAATGTGTGTCAACTGCACAACAATTGAACAAGACATCAACTAAGTAAAGGTTATGAAAACGAAACTAAGCTATTATTATTCTGGTTAAAATGAATGTGTGTGTGCCATGTAGTCTTTGAGACATCACCCATTTGCCAGACCATCAAATTTAAAACATATGTTAGAGGTCAAGATACTGCAGTTGTGACTTGGGGAATTCTCTCCCACCATTCTCTTGTAGGGAAGTGAAAATTTTGCTGTGGTAAGCTGAATTGGATCATTTCAACATTTGATTGTTTTACTGCAGTGCAAAATTATGTCCCCCTTTGTCTGTTGATTGCAAAGTGCAAAGTGTTTCTTCATGAGATCATGGTGGCTTTATCACATGCAAAGTCTGCATCTGCTGTGACATTCCATATGCAGTTGCCATGGTAACATCAGCAATAAAAGATGGGCTTCATAACTGATGGCGTGTGTTCCTTGACCTAGGGAATTGAATATGTGTGTGTTGCTGAGTTAGAAAAATATTAATATTCATGTTTCATATCAGTTAATCATGGGGCACGCGGTGGCGCAGTTGGTTGAGGCACTGTGTTATGAGCTGGAAGGTCGCAGTTTTGATTCCTGATGGTGTCGTTGGAATTTTGCGTTGACATAATCCTTCCAACTGCACTATGGCCCTGGGGTTGACTCAGCCTCTAACAGAAATGAGTACCAGAAATATTTCCTGGTGGTAAAGACAGCCGGTGCGTAGGGCTGACAACCTGCCGATTGTCTTGAAATCTGGGAGACTCAACCTCCTTGAACCCTCAGGGCCTATCCAGGCCTGTAATGGGATTGCTTTATATCAGTTAATCATGCACATTAAGTCACAGTGTGAGGGCCAGTAGGTAGATGAGAGAAAGATGAGGCTGGTATAAAATTGGAGGAAGAGATTTTTCCAGGGTTTCAGATTCATTTATCTTGCTTTACGCCATGTTACATCACATCCCAGGAGACTGTAATTGTAACCACCTTAGTTCTGGACTGTGTGGGTAGGTTACGCTCAAATTTGGTAACCTGGCAAAGTGGAGAATTGTTGTGATAGTAGTGAGTAATAGTGTCGTGCTGTTCAGTGACATCATCACTGTTGGAATCTCGTGGACTAAAAGCCAGCTTAATGCAGTTAAAAATGTGGCTGGTAGATCAGTTGACCTTGTAATGCGGAAGAGAACTGGTGGCCAACAGTTCAGCCACCTGGCGCCAAGTTGGCTAATAATGCTCTGAGAACCTTATACCATGCCAGAAATAGAAATCACTGTATAGTGCTTGTTCCTGTACTCTCTGATGCTAATGTACATGGGTTAATGTGTAGCATTCCAACTTTGTATTCAGGATGTCCTGGGTTCAGATATGGGCCTGAACACTGGCTGTCATGATGTGTTTTGTTTGGTTTCTTCATGCTGTTGGTGGTATAGTACTTCAGATTAGGCCATTACTGCTTGTTTCCTCATTGGTTCCAGTTTATTGGTTACTAGTCATGATATTTAGTGATGCATAACATTGTGAGCAACAGACATTGCCATCGGATGTGCTGTAAATATGTACAGCAATTAGAGGTGGATCATGTTCATCATGCTTTATGGTTGTCATCCCATCATGCTGTCAGTAGTCAACAAATATTCAGTTCACTCACCATCTGACACAACTGTATGTTTGTGTACTAAAAGCACGTAACATGTATCAGCCTTGCCGCACCAATATCAGGCCTGTATATTCATTCATTCCATTGGCACGTGCAGAATGCGATGATTCCTTGCCGTTCTCAGGAGCTTCTTCCATCCTCTCTCACCTCATCTTGCCATCTATTTCTTGGTCTACCTCTCAGTCTTGTTGTTCCCAGATTCATATAAGTCACTTCACTTGCACATCCTCACTTACACGCTTCTCTTACTACACTGCTCTCTTACCGGACTGCTTTCTCACTGGCCTGCTAGTGCCTGTTATCTGCTGCTAACCGTTTCCCTGTTTAAATCTGTCTCTGTACACAACCACTCCTACCTATCACCGACAGTTCTTGAACATACGTTGACAGTTTAAACTTGTAACGTACGGCTATGAATTGTCTGTAACTGACACAAGCAAACCTAAGAAACATTCATCATCATCATCATCATCATGTTCCTGAAGGGTTAGGCATGTTTCCTGTTCCATGATCCTCAAGATGAAATTGGTCCCTCCATCTCTTCCTCGGTCGTTTTATGTTCCTTCATCCTTTTGGTTTATATTGTAGTGCTTGTTTTGGTAGTCTGTCTGTGTCCATCCTCTGTATGTGTTGTAGCCACTTTTCCTGGTACTGTTTTATTTCCTTTACTATGTTCTTTGTTCCCATATTTTGCCTAATATGTTGATTCTTTCCTTTATCTAGTTTTGTTATTCCAAGTAAGTGTCTCAAAAATTTCATATGTGCTGCTTCTAAACGTTGTTCCTCACTTTTCTTCAGTACCCAAGCTTCACTTCCAAATTTCAATGCTGCTGTAACTGTAACCTAAGAAACAAATTTACCAAAAATGATCGGCTACAACATCAAGCATGTTTGTGGTACATTTATATACAGTTGTCTTACATGGTTTAACTGATTATTTATTGGTTACCCATTTTGTTAATTGAGGAGTTCAGTGGCTTGGCTAATCGTTTGGCAGTTTTGGCTGCTGAGGCCATATTTTCTACCAGTTCATGTTGTGATTGGATGTGAATTTGTTACTGTATCATTAGCTGTTACCTTGTACCTCATCATCATCATCATCATCATCATCATCACATACCTGTAATGGAGTTGGGCCACTTGTTGATCCGTTCTGGTCTCACGTGTCCAGAAGTCTCTTCAAGGTCTACCGTGATTCCTTCTGCCATTTGGACAGTAGTGTTTCATTACCCTGGATAATCTATTTTGAGGCATTCTATTTACATGTTGTATCCAGCTTCTCTTGTATTCCAGTAATTTGTCCAAAATTGGTGTTATTTTTAACTCCTTAGCAATTTGTGCATTTGTTTTGTGATCTATCCCAGTGTATCCTGCTGTTCTTCTCATGTATTTCATCTCTGCTGCTGTTATTCTTCTGGCGTCACTTGCTTTAACAGTCCAGTTTCGCTGCCATATAACAAGACCGGAAGGGCCAGTGTATTGTGCAGTTTTATTCTTGTTTTCTTAAGAGTTATTTTGTGGTCTAAACACATTATTTAAAATACCTGTAATTTTCAAAAAGTTATTTAATTTGTTATCAATGTCCAGTTCTCCTTCATAAGATATCATATTTCCTAAATAGTTAAACAGATTTACTTGTTCTATAATTTTGTTATCTGTTAACAATATTACTTCTCACTGGATCTCGTCCTTTAAATTTCGTTTTCTGTACAGATATAGTTAAACCATATTCTTTTATTATTTAAACCTTTTAACTGATGTAACTAAATTTAGAAAAGTTTCATGTGAAACTTGAGGTTTTGTTGTTGGTGTCTATAGAGAACACTTTTTTCTGGGCCATGATTCTGCTGATGGAAGAAACTGGATTACACGAAATGGTTACTGCACTGCATAACATCCCAGAAGACAGACCCTCCCCCACCCACCTATGTTTTTTTTTCTGGTGTATAAAATTTGCGGTTCTCATGTCGGTAACAATTCAAGTTGTGGGTGTCTGATATGGATTGTTTTCTTACGTACTGTTGGTATTATGTTTGTGGATGATGGCCTGACTTTAAGCAAATCCTGGAAACCCCCTCTGCACATGCTTAAAGAAAGGAGATAGCCTCCAGTAACATATCTTCCCACGGCTCTCCTTCCTTGCTCCGACACAGGGCCTTTTCTCCCTCACATACTTACTACAGGCCTCCACTTGGGGGATTGTTGCCCCCCACAGCCTGTTTCTCTACTCGGACACACCCCCTCTGTGTTCTTCCTCCTTTCGATTGGCTCAGGCTATTTTGAGCCAAATATTTACCTTTATAAATACCCAAGCAATCTCGTCCTGGTTATTCTTACTGCTTGCACTGACTGTGAAGATGGAACAGACAGAGTTTTCCAAAACATGGCACATAAAATTCAGACACCAGCGAATCGCCCAAAAGAAAGAATTCAACGTCCAGAACGCGATGGAAGTTTGAAATCAAGAAATGTTTGTAGTTATTAAGTGATGTTCTCACTAACTGAGAACCAGTAGCTCTGAATGACAGGAGGATGTTAAATTTGAAAGGTTGTAGAAAGAAGTGGTTTTGGCCTAATTAAGTTACGGGCCCAGAATTTGTCTATAGTGACTGAGGTGAAACATGAAAGACATGAGGATAATTGGTGTCACAACTGAGAGACCAATTATCTGCATACTGTAAATAAATATGGGAACCGCAGTAGCACAGTGGTTAAGGTGCTGTGCTACAGATCAGAAGGTTGCTTGTTCGATCACAGCTGGTGTCATTGGAATTTTTCATTGACATAATATCCTTATGATCGCACTATGGCCCTCGGGTCGACTCAGCCTCTAACAGAACTGAGTACCAGGAGCATTTCCTGGGGTAAAGGCAGCCAGTGCATAAGGCTGACAACCTTACCACCATCCTGTGCCAATGTCATGAAATTTGGGAACCTTAACTTCCTGGAACCCCCTGGGCTACTCTGGGCCTGTAACGGGACTGCTTTACCTTTGCTAGTAAGAAATTTTACCACTTGATCCATCTTGCTTGATCCAAATTTTTGGTATCCACCTGTCAGACTGCATAGTGTCTTAATTAGGAGACTAAAGTATTCATTTCTTGTTTGCTTCTAGGTGTGAAAGATGTCACTGTATCCGTCTCTTGAAGATATGAAAGTTGACCAGCTGGCAAGGGTAAGACAGTTTTTATGAACTTTTTACTTCAGTTGAACCTTGTCGCAAGTTACAGTTGTCCCTTAATCCTTCAAACACCAAGTTAAATCCCAAATGCTATTTGCTGGCATTATTAGGAGCTCATCCTATTCTCCACGTTAGCAGGATAAGGGTTAATCTGATAGACGATTGGTATTAGAGACCATTGTGTAGCACCAGATGACACATTCATTTTTACAATAACCTTTTACTGATGTGCGTTCTCATACATGAATGCACGTAGGAAATTTACCCCTAAAAATTCATTACACACACACACACACACACACACACACACACACACACACACACACACACACACACACACACACACACACACACACACATGTGCTGTATACTGATTTCTCGCACAACAACGCACTACATATACGATGGTTC
>Ga0131853_10017621_pt1 | contig 13002 bp, 8 predicted proteins | sample TergutLab28metaG_FD_92764 | JGI IMG/M metagenome (GOLD analysis project Ga0131853, IMG submission 92764) | Labiotermes labralis P1 segment gut microbial communities from Petit-Saut dam, French Guiana - Lab288 P1 (version 2) (version 2) | ecosystem: Host-associated > Arthropoda: Insects >...
CGGCAGGGGGGTTCGGGGGTGGGGGGTCCCACCCCCCCCCCCCCCCCCAGAAATTACGAAGGCCCCCCAAAAGCGTGCCAAACTCAACCCGATTGTAAAAAAAAAAAAAATTGCTGAATTTAGGACGCCAACACCCCAAGATGTTCGGAAAAAAGGCAGTAAAATTCTAAAACAAACCGCCGGTTCGCAATTGGTTTACATTAGCAATGACAAATAAATTGGTTGTCATCATAAATAGTCTTAAAGGTCCAAAAATTATGGCAATTTTACTACATGAAATGAAATTTCGTGTACCAAATTACAGCTGCCTCCAGAACCCCTGACTAGGGGGCTACCGTCCCCAGATCCCCGTTCTCTCTGTCCTCAACTGAATTTGTTGAACCCCCCCCCCCACCGAACAAAATTCCTGGGTACGCCACTGTTTCTTGCAGAGATAAAGCAATAAGTATCTCATAACGCGCGGGCTTGTGTGTGTGTGTGTGTAGCCTTAGTTATCCAGCATGCCAAGCGCATGCACCGTATTGTATTGTTACCTGTAGCCTGTCTGACCCTACCATATTTTTCCACTTTATTTCATAAATGGATCGATTTTCAAGGGAAAAAAGTTATTGAACGTTGAATTAGTGGTTATAATTCTCTCTACAACTTTTCTCTTAAAAATTTCTCATTTTAAGGATAATTCAGCGAGATATAATCATAAATGTGCATCGGTCTTCATTTAAAGTGCCAGTTATTCGTGTCAGATTTTAATGAAACCTGATTTTTCTGTACACATTTTTGAAAAATACACAAATATAAAGTTTTATAAAAATCCGTCCAGTGGGAGCCGAGCTGTTCCATGTGGACGGACGGACAGACAGGATGAATCTAATAGTCGCTTTTCGCAATTTTGCGAAAGCAGCTCAAAAAGAAGGGGGAAAACAAGAAATAAAACGCTCAATGAGATGGCAAGTAGACAAGAAGAAGCGTGAAGTTGCGAATTTGTTGATAGACCTAAAGAGCAACAAATCGTATGATTTCCAGAATTATCAATGCATGGCTCGTCAGTTATTTCAAATCTCACTACTTTTAATACAGTCGATAGGGGCAAAGTGCTGTAATGAGAGATGCTGTAACTGCAGGTAGAAGGATTTCCGTAACCCAGACATTTGGTTACGAGAAATAAGATGACTTGAGATATTCTGCTGCTGTCTGACCTCAGTTACTACGTTGACTTATATCTGAAACACGTGTCGCTGTTTATGGGGAACTTGCAGGCTAACATATGAGGGTGAGGTGATTATTATTTAGAATGTAATTAACTGAATATTACCTGTTATTTGCATGAAGCCTATCCAAATTATTAAAAAAAAAGTACAGAACAAATTATAAATTCAAATGGGGCCGACATAGCTAAGTCGGTATAGCGACTCGCTTCAGGCTGGACAATTCGAGGTCCGATTCCCGGTGGGCACAAGATATTTCAACACCCATCCAGACTGGCCCTGGAATTGTGGTTTCTAAAATGAGACAGAATTTGTCAGAGTAATATTCTGTCTTAACCATTTAAGGCCTACGACTTCCTTTATGTACTGTACCGCCAGTTTTAACATTCAGAAATTCTGTGTTCTGCCCACAATGCATTTGTGTTTTTTGTGTGGATCTCACAACAGTGATTATTTCTCTATATAGCATTAACTTATCGCTTTTTATAACCAAGGCATAGAGTGTTTACTGCACAGTACGAACTGGGTCTTCAAATCAGACAGATACAGTTTTGTCCTTTGAGGGTTAACATGTGACTCAGATACACTGAAGAGTAATAACAGTGGTAAGCAAAATCATTGAACTCCCCTGTAAGACACTAAGAACAATATGCCAAGTAGTGATGAGTGGTCTTAGCAAGATAATATTATAAATGAGAAATAATATTCATAACATATTCAATAAGGCAAAAGTATTGGTTTTATTTCTCATGTAATTCGTTTTCCCACAAACACATGATACAGAAATAAAAAACCTCTTGCAGTATTCTTTTTAATGCAGTGTTCAGTTGCTATTAACAAAGTACCATACAACCTGTATTACAAATTGCAACAGCCAAGTAGCATGGTAAAATTCGCTGCAGTGACCTAAATACATGTCACAGTAAAATAAGGCCAATATGTATAAACAGGAATGTAGCATGCAAAATTCTGGATGTTGCAAAACAGTGTTCTTGAACAGTACATTACCTTGTTATGAAAGCATGTTATGTTGTGTAATGTACATGTTAAATGAGCTGCCTGATTACAGATGCCTTTAGTTTTCCCTTTTAACATATAAAAACTCATAAGCCAAGCAAACTACAGCCAACACTTAATTCCATACAACTGAAAAAATTTGAGCCTCTGAGAATATAAATATATCTCATAAAATTCATACCACCAAGATGTATGAATGTTAAGTGCCAGTGTGCTATGGTAGTTAAACACAGTGCATACGAACGTGCTACAAAGTCTGCATTTCTTGTTGGAAGAGATATGATGTTATGTTTCGTTCAACATAATTAAATATATTTAATTAATGCAATCTATAACTACTTTCATCTATGTCCTTTATGTTGAGGAAAAGTTGCACAAAGACCAATCAATCTTCGTTGAACTATAGAATGAACACTCAAGACCACTGTGTAGAAAGCTAAGAGGATATCTTGTAATACAGTTTCTGATTTCCCAAAGACTTGCCACTCCTCATTTGTCTTATTCAACAGATGTAACAATAGACTGATGTCTTAGACAGGTTACTCTTTCATGCCTATTTAATCAAATCCTTTCTTTCATTAAGTTCTTTTTTGAAACTTGTGTGTAAAAAACTGTGTACTGGTGTGGACAATGTAACAATGTCATCTCACATTCCTGCACTGTTGTCATTCATGTGAAATATATGAAGTCTACATTTCCTTCAATTTAATTCAATTTGTGTAGGTAAAGGTAAAGCAATCCCATTACAGGCCTGGACAGGCCCTGAGGGTTCCAGGAGGTTGAGGCTCCCAGATTTCAAGACAGTCAGCACATGAAGGTGGTAAGGCTGTCAGCCTTATGCACCAGCCGCCTTTACCCCAAGGAAATATTCCTGGTACTCATTTCTGTTAGAGTCTGAGTCAACCCCAAGGCCAGAGTGCGGCCAGAATGATGTCAATGAAAAATTCCAGTGACACCATCGGGGACCGAAACCGCTACCTTCCGGCTTGTAGCGCAGTGCCTCAACCAACAGCGCCACTGCATGCCCTTTAATTTGTGTAGCTACACATTCTAACTAACATATAATCCCCTGAAGAAGTACATTAAAAATTATAATAATAATCATAAAAATCCTACAAAAAATTATCTAAATAACTGCTGTCTACAAATATGTTAAATAGTTGGCTAATATAGTACAAGTTCAGAATTTTAATCATCCTTTATAAAATGCAAGTTTGCCCATGTCAGTTTTCACTTAACATTAATAATCAGGATGCTTCTGAAAAAATCACTGTGAATCCAGCCCACATGCCAGTTAAATATGGACTGGTATATATGTGCAAGTTTCCAAAGTTGCATCACTTTCAGTTAAATATGAACAGATGGTAACTCTGTGTTGCCAACAAATTCAAAAAACATCAGAAAGTAAAAAATGGATACTACAATGAAGTGATAACTTCAATGAAGTAGCATGGAAACAAAGTCTTCTAGGTTTGTACCCTTATGGGATAACTAATTTTAGGTACGATTCTGGAACCAAGAAGAAATGAAGAAAAATTCTATTAAACTTTACACTGTTGATGCAATAATGTGACAGTCACTTCCAATATAGCATCCCTGCTGTGACTGCACCATTATGGATGCAACTTCACAGAACACCTCTCTTAAACTAACTTTATGAATGCATTCAAACTTCCTGGGTCAGAATTTCCATTCGTCACAAAAATGACAAGCTTCAAGTCAGACCTCTCTATTGATTTGTATGGCATCTGCAGGAGAATTAAGAAAACACTGAATCTAGCAGTGGGAATGCACTGCCTAAACTTGGCCATCACAGAGATAGTGAAAATCTGCATCCAGATACTCATTTTCATATGACTTACTAGGAGTTAGTATGGATTAACTCATTTCTACTTGCTTTCTCTTGATTTCCATATTTAAGAAAAATTCCAAAAAAGAAGTCAATACAAGGGGTATGGCTGTGCCCCAGTTACTTTAGAGTGAAAGGGCTAATTATGAGATCGATGTTATGTTTTTAGTGTGTATTACAATACATTGCGAGGAGATAAATTTCCTAAATATATATTTTCTTATCAACTTAATTTAACATAGGCCATGATATGATTAGTTTTAAACTATAACCAGAAATCATATAAAATTTATGACCTTCCAAATATGTTCTGGAATTCATAACCCCTTAAGAGTGAGTGCACTCAATTAATATCCACTTCAGAACCTACCAACAGACAAATTACAATATGGGCAAAAGTTGCTACTCAAGTGAATTTCTTGAAATTATATCACAAGATTATAACATATCACTCAAACTGGACTGTGATGTTGGAATATGACGAGTATAGTGCGACGCTGTTATGTCCTGCATCCTGACACTTTAATAAATACAGCAAAAGATTTTGTAAATAAATCCAACTCAGTGCACAATTTATTCTTAGCATACTTATTCTTAGTATATTTTCTCTGCACATTTTGGGCGACTATGTGCCCATCATCAGGAGAAAGAACTGTGTTTACGCAACACTTGGTACTTGTTATTCTGTGTGGATGACTGGTATGCAGGAGCATATGCTCCTGTATACCAGACAGTCATGCACACAGAATAACAAGTACCAACACAATTGTTTCTCCTGATGATGGGCACACAGTCGCCCGAAACGTGTAGACAAAATATACTAAGAATAAACTGTGCACCGAGTTGGCTTTATTTACAAGATTATACAGGGATGCACAGTCAACAAAACATAAATACAGCACAAAAATTTATCCTACATTCTGTGAAGCCTTAACTTTTACTTTACTGAGATACACTAGCATCCTGTTAAAAACAAATCAACTATCAACTAGTCACACTTCATGTACCCAGTGTGAAGATCCTTCACAATTAGTGCAGAAAACTTTTCAACAAATATACATACTGGAATAAAATTTTATTTACGAAACTGGAAGAAGAAGGTGTAAGCAATTCTCTCCAGAAGTTAAATATAACATAAATTTATGGGAGATAAAACCAATATAATGCCAAAAGTATAAAATGAAAAGTAATACAGGCATGTAACTGTATTATGCACATAATAAGCTATATAATAACTGCCTTCAATACCTACATATCATGAACCAAGAACATTAAGTGCTGCATGTGTGGCACTAGTGTTCTGGAACTCCAGAGCTCTTCAACATTCTTTCTGAAAATATATGTTATATGATGTTTTATGCATAGACATACTCTCACAATAAAAGTAAAATTACAAAACCATTGCATTAAAGAGCATATCCTAACAGTATTTTAATTTTGAGTCACCTGAAACATGAAATCTGATTACTGGACCATTCCATTAATTTTGTACATTGCTGGGATCATGCAGTATTATTGTTCATCCAGGTCTATGTCCTGGAAGCTTGGATATTACTCTTTATAGACTAAGAGCATCTTATCTAATTTGAGTCATAAGTTATAGAATTAAGCTTGATTACTCATTATTTTATGAACAAAGCATCAAAATTGTTTTAACTACTGAGCCATTCACTTTGCAGTAGCAAGTGATGCCATGGCTCTGATAAGAGCTGCATTTTCTTCTCTAAGTCTGTCTTTCTCCTGCGACATTTCTCGTTGAAGCTGAAATATGCGAGACTCCAAAGCAAAAATTTTGCGATCTCGCTCCTCAAGAAGGGACAGAAGACGTCGATTTTCTTCTTGAGCTCGCTCTAGCAACTGAAATGTTTCCAAACAACACAACAATCAGTAGACTGTTGAAACTGTATTATGTTGTTCAACAACTGATACTGGACAAGTTTACTATTATTCTTTTGTAAGCAGATTTTATTCTCAGAATCATGGATGATCGTATCTTGAATTCTAAATAAGCTGCCGTCTTTTGTGTCTACAGCTGACTGCTGGTGCAAATACATACACTAATGATACCTTGTACAAATCTGTTGAACTTAGTAAGAAAAAGAAGCAGCAGTAATTTCAAACCATTGTGACTGTTGATTATTATTCAGATATTGCTTCTAAAGGTCCAACAGTACAAGTGCATTCACTTAGTGAACATTTGTATTTTGTCAGCAACAATTCCTGATACATTTAGTGAAAAACCGATAAGAAGGTAGTATGACAGAAAAAGTCCCTGCCATTGTTGGAAACCAAACTGATATCATGCGCTCTACAGCCAGTCACTTTGCTGATACAGCTATTATGTCATTTATAAACTGATACCAGCACCAACCTCATCTGGATTGTCCCCAGTGGGTGTGCCAGGGCGCGGCCGACAAGGAGCCTCAGCCACATGCACCAAGCTGCTTACAGTTGAGTCTGACTGATTTAGACTATCAAATTCTTGATTATCTTCATCATCAGCTTCAAGATCAGATGGGCTATAAAGAAACCGTGCAATAGTATGGCTTTAATTTTCAGCTGTTGACGATAACAAAACTGCATGTGCACAATTGTAGATTTGCAAGAATAAACATACTGTAGTGACACTTCATCTGGTGATGCCATTATTTTTCATCAGCCATGTTTTGCATTACAATAACAGTGTATTTGTGGTGCATCTGGTTGAACTACCCAGTTACTGTGAGCCTGCCTGTATGAAATAAGGTGCGGGAATTATGTCCACTGCTATACATGGACTTTGCTGTGCTTTTCTGCCATGACTTTTCAATAAACAATGATCCTAGGGGGACCAGTGCTTGTCCATAAGATAAAGTTTTAGTACCATGATCATGCAATTCAACACCAGTTCAACTTTCTGTCAGTTTTAAGACAGTGGGATCTTGTGGGTTCACAAGGAAGTCTAGAGAAGCACAGGCAAAAGTAAATTAAACTTGAGTAAAAATCTTCTCAGGCTAATGGACACATCAAGTTGCTCAAACCAACCAAAGTTTCACAGAATGATTCTGTCTCCACCATCAGGGTTCTGAATTCAACTACCTTTCAGCAATATTAAGATTAGATAAGAAATAATTAAGAACATTCACCTCTTGTTCCTCCGTTGTGGATATGTTTTGTGAGGTATGCGATCCTAAACAAATACAAAGATAAAGGAAAATTAGATTGAAGAGCCTTCAATATATATGAAAAATGTAAATTCCACAGTACATCAATGGTCTAGAAGAAAAGAGCAGAATAATTATAATCTATAAATGCCTTTGACTTTTCATTTAAATAAAGTTCAAACTAGTACACCAAAGAATATCTCCATTATTCATATAGTTTAAACCAAATAGGGATAATATGAGTATGAAGAAAATCTTTGCCATTCAGTTTTGAAACACTCATACCTATCTCCCATCTCCTTTGAAACACCAATCATCACATTTCTAAAAACTGCACCCAAGCAATGCTCTTTTGTGTTTACCTCTGCTGGTTCACGTTCCAGCACCTGTTCATTGTGTTGCGTGTTTCGACGTGTTTCTGCCGTCTGAGTCTCGTCCTCATCCTCTCCTGTACTTCCGCCAGTAGACTGAACACACAACAGTTTCTTTACTGAACACTACCATTCATTCAATTACACAATTTCAGATGCTGCCAACAACTAGAACTTCAAAATTCAATCCTGAAAGGTTCCTATAATTGTACATTTACACTTACCATTACTGGCTTTCAGGGCTTTCCTAATAATAATAATTTTGTATTCTGAACAGCAGTCACATGTTTCAGAAGACAAATGTGTGTCCATCCTGCCTAATTGACTTGACCAGTGAATAAGATTCAACTGAGTACATGCTACCCCAACTTTTGACTTGTGTTTGGTAAAGATCAGTCCCTGAAATGTTGTGTCCTGTTCAGAAAATTAGATGATGGATATGAAGTCCAGAAAGCCAATAATAGTAAACCTCAAAGAAACTTTAGCAGTAAACATACTAGAAAAGTGTACTTACATGAACCAGAATTAAGTACAGCAGAATTTGCATTGCAATCCTTGTCCCCTCACAAACACACAAACTGCCATACCTACCACTTTAAAGTGCATAAAATATTGGTATGTTTAGGACCAGGAAAGCAGTGCATCCTTTCCAATCTTACCAATGTGACCAACGTCACAAGTATCCAATGTTGCACACACTCAAGCATTATTTACAATTTTTAAAGTTACTGCTACAAATGGAGAAATTTTATTTTGTCAACAGTTGTCACAGGTATTATGAAATTGTCATAGTTCCAGTAATTCTCACTAGAAGACAGTGCACACACAAGACGGTGGCATTAGGTAACTGAGCCACGCATGGGTAGGAAGGGATAGAAGTTGCTGTTGGTGATATATACACACACATCCAGCAAAAGAGTGTCTTGTTCACTGTGCTGCTTTTGAAGGTCAATTAAAATTTAAAATTGAATGACAATATCTTGACACAGATTCAAGTGAAATTACCTGTTTCCATTGCACTCTTGCATTTTATTTGTAAGTGACATGAAGCTGAATAAAATTATATTCTTGTTAGTAATGTTATAACTGCTTATTGTATGTGGTGTGTGACATGTAGGTAACAAACCCCACCTCTGTGGAAGGAAGATGAACCACACCAGTGCTACGTCGTTTCTCTCGTAATTTCCTGCGGTCACGTTGCTGCTGTTTTCCTTTGTTCATGTGATTTGCTCTGAAATCAAGAAACCTTTGTTACTGTTACCCATGTTATACTTGTATGTACAACAGATAGTAGTTTAATTCTTTCAGTTCCTTACAATGAACAATGCAGTTATTTTGGTAACCACATTCACTGTACTATGCTATTAATGGTGTTTAAGATGTATTACTTCTGCAGCTCCTTCTTATTTTATATATAACCCTGTCAATCGTGTGACACATCTCAGAAACTAACATTAGTAGATGCATATAAACATAAAAGTTTTTCATTTAATGGATGATATCTTGGAAAAATTGATAATATTGTGGTTGCATATCCAGGACTGAATCCTGGTGGGGACGAGATTTTCCATCTGTCCAGACCGGCCCTGCGGCCCACCCAGCCTCCTGTAAAATGGGTACCGGGTCTTTCCCTGGGGTACAGTACGGCCAGGACATGCTGCTGACCACCCACTCTCTTCTAGTGCCATAGTCATGGAAGAGTAGAGCTGTACCTCTACCCACCCTCTGGGCCACACCGGGCCTGCAACGGGATCACTTGACTTTTTTTGTGTGAGTGTGTGTGTGGTTGCATATACAGATTTTAGTCTGAGTCAATTTCATTCTCCACACTTTCCGCAATACAAATTTGGATATGATGTCAGAGACTCTTTTACTATATTTAATAAAGTCTCTTTTACTTCAACATATGATTGTAAGTGTGGTTACAAAAGACAAAACTGCATTGCTTAACAGTGTCAAATGCGCTTCTGGAGCACTCGAAATTCTTCTGCAAAGATAAAGCAAGATATAACTGATTATGTAGGGATGCTAGGATGATACAGAGGGGACTGGTTGACTTTGTGCACCAAAAATTGTTACTCAAATTGCAGTGCAGATTTTCTACGTGGGCATGCTAACCTAATACGAGCAATACCTATGCAGGTGTGGAGAGGCCCTAAGGGCTCCAGGAGGTTCAGGCTCCCATGATTTCTAGACAATCGGCACATGAAGGTGGTAAGGTTGTCAGCTCTATGCACTGGCCATCTTTACCCCATGGGATATACCCCTTGTACTAATTTCTGTTACAAGCTAAGTTGACACTAATCTAATATAGTTTATCTAATTTCTATATCTCTCAACGATCAATAAATATCCTTAACATTTTGTTTTTGCTTCCATGTAACTGAAATTCTATGCTCAGAATCAGATACTGCATTGCATATAGTAAAATTATGATTTATGTGACATTTATAAGTCCATGCATAACAAAGTAATACTTGAAAAACAGTATCCTACTGCACCATACTGGGCCAGAGAATAGAGAGGAGTGACTTCAGGACCAACAACAAAATATATTTATACAAATACACACTATCAAATATATACAAGATGAGTTCAACTTCAATAAACAAAATACACAAAAACCTTCAGGCAATCCACTTGATTACTCCACAAGAAAAGAGAATATACCAAAGACCTTACTTGTCCATAGATAGATGTAGCCTTGCGAGGAGCCAACGGCCGACTGGCCAACTCTCAGCCAAACCAAATTTTGAAACACCACCACCAAAGACAGAATTTAGATCCAATCCACAGGTTCACCAGTTAACTGCAGACCGGTTGCCTCACCCCAAGACAACCCCAACACAGCTAAAAGGGGTTCAGATTCAAGGGCAATTAAGGATGGGGAACAAGATTTTCACTGCAGGTGGGAGTTAAAATGAGCCACACCCCTACTACATAAATTAGCTATGTAATTACTTTTAGTATTATTGGAAAAACACACAGTGTACAAGATAATAATTTACAGAAATAAACCGACAAATTATATAGAAAAGCAAGCAATCATGCTCTAGCTGTCACCATTGTCTGCCTTCATTCCATAATTCCACTGTCAACACATAACTCGTGTCTATGACCTTTACTGTGTACCTGCATGGAATAAAAAAAATTTATTTTGGCAAACACCCACCCTCACAGAAAAGAGAGAAAGATGATGGAAAGAGAGAGCACTAGCAGACATTATCTGGCAGTATGGAGAGGCATGCTACAGATGCTGCTTAAGAGTGAATTCAAAATACAGTGCTGTCTCCGCTCCTATAGCTTCAGACTCAGTTTTGCGGTCCTACAAGCTGGGGCAATGAATGGGAAACAGAGCCACAGTGCTCATTCCTGAATTCTACCTCTTTTATGAGCAATATATTGTGAGATTTAGTCTTATGGGATATAGCTCCAAGTATTTAGTAGGTTTGTGGGAACCTGCTGCCTCTGTCACCAGGGTACATTTGAATTGCTCTGGAACATTGGTACCAATACACCAACCCACATAGCATCACATCCTAGAAGACCATGTTCTTAAAATTCATCAAGAACATTACATTTTCACAAAAAGTGTTATATGTTTTCCAATTTTATCATCATATGCAACTTAGTAAGTGCAGGTATTAGGTGTGTTGCTTCATATTAAGGAGACCTGGGTCTGAATCTGCAACCAGAGATCTAATATCTTGACTGAGATTTCTTGTGTTATTTTATCTGTCTGTGTGGGCTAATTCTGTGACAGTTTCCTAAAGCAGGCCAATGAAACAACAGGCTAATAATGTTATTGGTGGCAAATCAAGGATAAACTCCATGAAAGAAGAGAACTGGGTCTGTTTATAGGAAAACACTTGACAGACCAATTAGAAATGTAAAAGGTTTTCTATGTCTAATATGTAAAGAATATGTATTTTGTTTTGTAACACTATGCTTACTAAGAAAGGTTGGTTAAACATGTATGTTTATTTACACTAAAATATTAACTGAAGCCATACCACTGTTATTCATTACGAATGACCATACATACTGTACAAACATGCATGTCTCTAGGGAAATGGTTAGTTGACAGACTGGTTGTGCAACCAAATGAAAGCTGGCTACAATTTAGCGGAAATGTCTGTTACAGTACTTCAGTGCAGAATTCATAAAGACTGGAAGCTTACTATCACAGCTACTGCCATGTTCATTTGCAGATGCATCCACTTACATTTCAAATAACTACTAACCTGTTGACATGTTCAGTTAGAGGTTGTCTGACAGTAACACACCTGTTGACTCGTTTCTCCTTGGCCCTACTGAGGGGCTTTGGGCTAGCGTCATGTTCTGCTGGGAAATTGCCACTGATGTTAAGGGATTCAGAATTTTTCATTTCGCCACCTCCCCCATCATCCATGTCCCCACCTCCTGGATCTTTAAGGAAGCCAAATTGAATCAACACATGAATCCCACAGTTCACACACAAGAAGTATACTGTATAATAGAGAAGAATACAGTTGTCTTGGATGTGACATCACGTAGTTTGATAGTGATGTACCAATGTTTAGGAGGAAACTATCTACCAGCCTATATGGTATCACATCCAGGAGACAGTAATCTTCAGGAAATATATTAATTTCAATCTTACATTCAACATTGTCAGCAAAAAGTGCAATACTGTATCTCACTAAATAAATCATGCATCATAACTGACAATGCAAAATTAAAAAATAAATAAATAAATAAATCCCATTCACTTAATATTTCTATTCTTAAATATGAAAGACAGCAATGTGGCATGTCTCCAAAGCTATACGGTGAAAGTGTTAATGTTTTTATTGAACACTATAAATTTTAAACAGTCTATGAATGTAGCATACAGTAATATGAATGGAATAATCTAAATGTCCATACCAATGATACTGGTTTATTAATTCCAAACTGGGCTTTTAATCAATTACTTTAACCAAAAACTCAAAAAAATTAATTTGATGATATATGTATTCCATTTAATAAAAATCTCTGGAGGTAACCTGTCAAGACACAACATGAAATCGAGTGCCAACAACATCCACCTTGTCAGTTTACTGTAGGACTATGCTGCATGTACACTTCTTAACTGTTCAGTGCTGAGCATTATGCATATGTAACATACAGAGTGATGCTCACAATGCTGAATGCTATATAGTTAGTTATATCTGTTCTTATGTGGCCTCCATTTAAATTCCAGTCTTCTGCTGATCATTTTGGGAATTTAATTCCAGTGCTAAAGGATTAAAGAAATTTCCATTTGTAATCTGGGTTATGACACTGTAGCCCAGTAAGTACTGCCCCCCCCCCCCCCCCCCCCCCCCTCAACTTCCCCCTTCTCTTTACCACACCCCAACCCATATTACACCTTTAAAACACCACAACAACCAAAA
>Ga0131853_10017622_pt1 | contig 13001 bp, 11 predicted proteins | sample TergutLab28metaG_FD_92764 | JGI IMG/M metagenome (GOLD analysis project Ga0131853, IMG submission 92764) | Labiotermes labralis P1 segment gut microbial communities from Petit-Saut dam, French Guiana - Lab288 P1 (version 2) (version 2) | ecosystem: Host-associated > Arthropoda: Insects >...
AATTCCCGATATGTCATTGGTCGTTTTAATGGATAAGAATTGTGTTTTCTGTGAGGTGTATACTCCAGTGCCGATCCCAGTAGCCGTACGGTCTAAAGCGAGGGTCTGCAATATTTCGTTGGCTGAGATTATGGATTCGAATTCCGTAGGGGTCATGGATGTCTGTTGTGATTGTCGTGTGTTGTCAGGTAGAAGTCTCTGCGATGGGCTGATCTCTCGTCCAGAGGAGCTCTACAGATTGTGATGTGTTTAAATGTATGTGATCTTGAAGCCTCGACAATGAGAGGGCCCTGGCCCACTGGGGGGGGGGGGTGGTTGTAATATGAAAAAAATTAATGTTTTTTTTAATAATCCATTTTTGTACAAAACATAGATGAATGTAAACCAACAAGATGCAACAATCTTCGTTTCTTGATTTCTTTATTGATCTATATGAATCTGCTCTACACGTTTCGGGTGACAAATTCACCCACCTTCAGGAGCAGTTTTTGACTATACATATATGTGTGTGTGTATATATATATATATATATATATATATATATATATATATATGCAGGTTTTGGTACAATGCACCGATATAGCTGCATTGTACCAAAGCTGTATATACAGTCAAAAGTTCTCCTGAAGATGAGCGAGTTTGTCGTCCGAAACATGTAGAGCAGATTCAAACAGATCAATAAAAAGATCAATAAACGGAATTTGTTGCATCTGGTTGGTTGCTTACATCATTGTTCTGATGAAGCACGGTCTCGCAAACGTCAAACGTAAAATAGACGAATGTCTTCGAGTGGTTAACGATTTCGTAATTAGCCTAAGCATATCGATTGATATCTATCGATATAATTTCTCTGTTAGGGTGGGCAGGAACTACTGTCTTTCTGAACTGCAATAAAACAAACGACTGTCCACAAGCGGACTGTTCTTCTATTGTACTGTATACCGCTACATTAGTAGAGAGTAATTAACAGCGAACGAAGTGAGATGGCAGCTGCAGTTTCAATGCGTGACGACGAGCGTCCGTGTCGTAATTGGAGCTTAATTAACCTTCACTAACAAGCTCTAGTATTAAAGCAAGACGACTGAATTTCCTTTGACTTGCTTGTCCGCAGTGCACTTTATCTACAATGCTTGTAGATCATACTTTTAACTTGACCCCACTTTATGGGCCAACCGCTGAGACAAATGGGCTTGGCGAAAGGCGCTAGCGGTTTTTGATCACAGTTTTTGAGACTAGACGATGAAGAAATTGCGTGTGATATACAGAATATGTAATGTAGAGATAGATCGACAAAATACAAATCGTAAGATTTATTTAGCTCGACATCATAATGTTAATTTTTCAAATGTTAAAATATTTACTGGTATTTAACATGATATAGGAGCACGAGGTGGTGCAGTTGGTCGAAGCACTGCGGTACAAACCGGAAGGTCGTGGGTTCGATTCTCGATGGTGTCAATGGAATTTTTCATTGACTTATCCTTCCGGCCACACTATGACCCTGGGGTGACTCAGTCTGTAACAGAAATGAGTACCAAGAGCATTTCCTGGGGGTAAATGAGACCGGTGTGTAAGGCTGAAAACCTTACCATCATCCTGTGCCGTTGTCACGAATTCTGGGAACCTTAACTTCCTGGAACCCTCTGGGCCACTCCAGGCCTGTAACGGGACTGATTTACCTCTTTTGTATATATCCTTATCTATTGTATATATACCATTATATTGAAATTAAGAAATAGGCAAATTTTTTTTCAGGAAAACTTATTTCAGATTAATCAAATGTACAATATTTATATATTGACAAACTTTACACGCACTTACACGCGTGCAAGCAGTCGGTGTGTGTTTAGGTTCATTTTTCTTTATCTGAACCTTATCGCTGGTCACATCCTGACCCTCCTAAATTCTGCAGCGAGTAGCGACCCACGCATTTCACTTCAATGTTTTTCCACTTAATATTACGTTCTTTCTCACCGCAATTCATTAAGATGCTGGAAACATCTGCCCTTTTCGACTCGCAACAAATCATCACCTCTAATCACCATACGGTTCATTGCGTGTCGAATTGCAGCTTGTGCTATTGCAGGCACCATTTCCTGGATGATTTTATATCTTCTTCATTTTTTTATTATTATTACTATAAAAGTTCTCCCTTGATAATCCCCCCCCCCCAAAAAAAAATACAAAAATCTCAAGACTTCGGATCTGGCGAAATAGGACCTCATATTTTATTTATTGTTATTCTGTCGCCAAAGAACAAAATTCTTTGCCATATTCGATGTTGTAGCCTCATGCTAAAAAAAGCATTGGTTTCCTTATAATTGAAGACGTGTGTAAAATAAAGTGCCAGAATCTGTGTCATATATAGGTGTGAATTTAGGGTCTATAGGGAAGAAAATTAGTCCGATAACCGTAGTGGCAACCCACCTCAAAAATCTTCATATCCTGTAATGTTATTTCGTGGATGAATCTTATGTTTCACTTATGCACTGAGCTGAAGTAAGTGTTCAGCCATATTTACAACCAGGGTGTAGTCTGTCTGTCTATCACGCACACTATGAAGATACTAGTTCATAAAATTCAGTCCTGCCTCAATTCCTGTGTCGCTGAGATATTAACCACAGACAGTCTGTAGGGAAACTGTGTGTTTGTGTCATCTGAGTGTCCTGTTACTATCTGTAATGGAACCCGCTAACCGAAACCTTTTCAGGTTATATGTAAATTTTTATCCGAATATAAACGACACTTCCCTGCTATAGTTAGCCCTACCGTGCGTAGCGAATGTTATGTAACATGCGTGGTAGCCTGCAGCTGACCCAATTTCGGGTCAGCGGCTTGGTGTTATCCGTTGAGGCAGTAAAGTTTTGTGGGATAACATAGCTGGCAGAAGGTGCGAACAGCATAATAAGGAAACTAGATATGCATTATAGTCTAATTTGACAATGTGGCGCATTCATGTGGAAATTGGTGCAGTGGCAACAAAACAACGCATCCTGTGTTGTTTTTTAGTTGCATGTCTGTTGTGAACTATAGAAAAATATAGATTGTTGCACAAAAATACTTTTATTGTAAAGATATATCGTTGGCACATCACGGCATGGCGCATCCTCAGGTTGCGGATAGAGGAACGGCCTCCAATATGGAGGGTAGCTGCGAATGTATTGAATAAGCAGTTGCGGACAGCCGACGAGGGATGGTCATCTAGCTTGGGGGTTGGGTGAGTTGCTAACAACCCCTCCCTGTAAAAAACTTTGTTAAGAAACACTCACATGCTGGATGCTTGCTGTGGAGACAAAACAATCCGGAGGTAAACTACTCCCCCACTCGGATCTCTGGGGGGAGTGTTCCTAGTGGAAACATCGAGCAGCATACTGGAATGGGCTGGCCTAGGATAGAGACAGGTGGCGGACGCTTGTGAGTGCGGTAATGAACATTCGGGTTCCGTGAAATGCGGGGAATTTCTTGACTAGCTGCAAACCAGTTAGCTTCTGAAGAAGGACTCTGCACCATGGAGTGAGTAAGTATATCACTGGCAATAATTAAATTTATAACTGGGCCTAACAGTATTTGAAATAAGTTATATTCAAAATATATTGGCTCTCTTTTGAACAGAGGCATCACGATTTTGCTTATAAACGTAATATGATACAAAAATATGTACGTCAGCACAACTACTTTATTACACAAGGTAATTATATAGGCTACATGTTTCGACTATTAATCATTCATCTTCAGGTCTATTTTGTGAATTGAGTCACAAGACGCTATGCACACATTGGGATCCCATCGTGTTTACATTCATGGAAATATATAAAATTAAATAATTTGTCTCAAAGGTGTGACGTGCAAATTGTGTTTACATCAGTGGGATACATAAAATTGGATCAATTGTCTAGAAAAATGTGTTACACAAATTGTGTAATTGAAATTTTACATATTTTAACCTTTTATTACACAATTTGTATAACACATTTTTCTAGACAATTGATCCAATTTTATGTATCCCACTGATGTAAACACAATTTTCACGTCACATCTTTGAGATAAATTATTTAATTTTTATGTATTTCCATGAATGTAAGCACAATGGGATCCCAATTTGTGCATAGCATCTTGTGACTCAATTCACAAAATAGGTCTGAAGATGACTGATTAATAGTCGAAACATGTAGCGTATGTAATCACTTTGTGTAATGAAGTAGTTGTGCTGACGTACATTATTTTATATCACATTGTCTCTCTCTTCACATGCATATAAACGCTGCATTGAAACAAAGGAATGTTCGTTTCCTCATGGTCTTCTTTAGACGCAAAATTTGGCTAAACAGATTGTAATGATAGATAAGTAGTGGCGCAATTTCTCTTTTTTTTTGTAAGTGTCGCTGTAAAACATTTCACGAGATCAGAAGAAATTAATAACTTACGAAGAAGTAGGTATGAAATACTACGAGCGTGTGACTGTATTATTCCGTTCATCAACTCCCACAAAAAGCACATCTCTTCTACGTAGAATAATGTCGTCATCTGTGACCTGTCTGGCTGTACTATATCTTTGTACTTTATCTCTTAAACGACACGATTTTGGTATAAATGTACTGAACATAAAATGTGTTTCGATTTTCCCTTCAAACTTTTGTTTGAACCATTTCTTACTTTAATAAGTATTTAGGAAGATTTGATCATAAACGTAAACAGACCTTCACATACACATGTAATTATTCTTGTCATAATTTAATGAAATTTGAAGTTTCTCCACATATTTCCGAAAAGTCCTCAATTTTAAAATTTCATAAAAATTCTCCCGATGGGAACAGAGTTGCTGCATATGGGACAGACGAACGGTTTGCGAACGCCTCTAGAAACACAGACCGACTTTCAGTAGCAACGTCTATAATAAAACCCGCCTCAAAACGGATCTGTATATCTATTTAAAATTTTCTAAATATTCTTTCAAAATCATTTTCGTTACCAATTTATAAGCATCTATATTTAAATTAAATGAATATTTTTCAAGATTTTATAACCGAAAATGAAATGATTTACGTTTAACAGCGTCCTAATGGGCGAATTTGTTGCAGCGAAATACAACCCTGCAAGAAACAGGGATACCGCTAGGTTCACCACCTGCGTCTTTTGCTTGTATGCTTTTGAATTCCCCAGGTATTAGAAAGACGAAATCGGCGACTGTGAATACCACTAAGTTTAGTACTTCATAAAGTAAATTTTACAGCTGCAGAACGATTACTATAAACTTAATAATAATAATAATAATAATGCTTAGAACATCACAAATAATACGGGAATTACTGCAGTGTGAAGCTTCAAACCTGAGCGGTGGGGATCACCTTTGTTTCAAGAGAAGTACCAGGAAGAAAAGGCCTGTGACAAGAGACATCCATAGTAATAATAATAATAATAAGGTACGCGGGGATAATGTTGCAGCCTTTGGTACAGATCATACTGTCTGGGAGCTCGTTCCCCAGGTAGTATGATCTGTACCAAAGGCTGCAACTACAGTTTTATGTACTCCCGATGATGGGCGCGATGGACGCCCGAAACAGGTAGAGTAATTTAGCAGTAAATAAATATGTGCATACTGTTGCATCTTGTTGGATTTCTTCAACCTAGAATTACGATCCACGGAACCACGAACGTAAAATAGAGGGGGAGGTCTTGTATAATATTGTCAATGAGTTTGTTACACCCATGAAATTAGAAGTCTAATATAAATATGTCTGAATGGAACCTACAGCAGATTCCGGATAGGCAAACATTTGTCTGACATGTTTCCTATTAAGAATGGTTTGAAAAAAGGAGTTGCTTTATGGTAATTGCTTTTGAATTTTGCTTTAGAGGATGTCATTAGGAGGGGTTTGGTAAGCCAGGGAAGCTGGAAATTAAATGGTACATTTCAACTTCTGGTTTATATTGGCGATGTTAAAATGTTGGGAAAAAGAGTACGTACTGTAAAGAAAAACACAGAAACTTTAGTAGTTGCATGTATGGAGATTGGTCTAGAAGTCTGTGCTGGTAAAACTAAGTACATGGCTAAGTCGCGAGATCAGAATGCAGGACGAAGTCACAAAATAAAGACTGATAACAGTTCATTTGAAAGAGTTGAAGAGTTCAAATATTTGAGAACAACCCTAACAAATCAAAATTATATTAAGAAAGAAATTAAGAGCAGATAGAAGTCAGGGAATGCTTGTTATCATTTGGTGCAGAATCTTTTGTATATCGGTTTGCTATACAAAAATATAAAGATTAAGATATACAGAACTATAATTCTGCCTGTTGTTTTATGTGGGTGCGAAAGTCGGTCTCTGACAGTGAGGGAGAAACAGAGTCTGTGTGTCTTCAAGAATAGGGTGGTGAAAATGATATTTAGGTCTAAGAGGGACGAGGTAACAGGGGATTGGAGAAGACTACATAATGAGGAGCTTAATGATCCGTACTGCTCTCAAAATATTATTCGGATGATCAAAACAAGAATAGTGAGATGGGTTGGGAATGTAGCAGGTATGGAACAGAGTAGAGTTGCATAAAGGGTTTGGTGGGGAAACATGAGGCACTTGAACAAGTAGAGGTAGATGGGAGTATAATAGTAATATGGAACTTTAGAAAGTGGAATGTTGGTTCTGGATTGGAAAGAACTGGCACAGGATAGGGATAGGAGGCGAAATATTGCGAATTCGGTAATGAACTTCCTGGTTCGACAAAGTTCGGGGAATTTCTTGACAAGTTGAGAAACTGTTGGCTGCTCAGAAAGGAGTGTGCTCCAGGAAGTTACTCATGTGAAAGGCAAAAATCTCACCCCATGACATGCCAATGTAGGCACAGAAAGGAGGCGAAGATATACCACCAACTCATTGGCAACCTTGGTACTAGACGGGGTGATTTTTCAGCACAACGTTCCGGCAGATTTACCCCCTAGAAAGACACAGTACCCATTTTTTAGGCGGCATGATGATCTTCGAGGCTGCTCTGGACAGGCACGGAAAGTAACGTCCCAACCGGGATTCGATTCCCTAAGCGTCTATTCCGTAACAAATCTGTATACTGACTGCACTATCCTGACCCCTATATAAGAATGTGAGAAATGAAATTCCCTCTTGGAATTACGAAAATTCCTTGCGGATTTGTTGTGACCATAAGAGTTGAAATAACCACAGACATAACTTGGTTGATAGCATTATGAGGAATGGGAAAATCTACCATGGGTATTAAGACCTTTAGGAAGTTACGACGTTAAGGGACAAGGGCAAATTGGTTTGAACCAGCCCTTAACATTTTACGCCTAATGTCAACTATAGTGGTCGTACCGCAACGCTAACCTCTAAAGTTTCATTTTATATATTTATTCAACAAATATAGATACTGAATATTTTAAACATGGTATATACTCTCCGTCTTCTTCTCTTCAAAATGCAGTTTGTTTCATAATTCTAAAATATTTGGTTCCTGTATTATTCACATTTTATATACAGGATGTGCCAAAATTAAAAAAATAATTCCGGCTCCAAAAGGTTAATATACAAACACCTCTTTCCCCACTCTCACCCTAGTTTTTTTCATATTTGTCCCTCTTGTTGCCAAAAAAAAATATCTTTAATTATAAAATAATTTTCGGGGGGGGGGGGGCATTTGCCCCCTTGTACTCCTCCGCGACACAGATTTTACTTCTGGAAATAAGAAATACCCAAATGATGAAAAAAGACAAGTTAATTTGGAAATAAGCGGAAAATTCTGCAGTAAATATACAGGTTGCTTCTACTGTACTGTAACAATCACTTTATTACCTGAAGTGTCCAGTGTTGTCAACTTGTCAGCCCAGTTCTGTCTCCTCACAGCACAGTAACTATATTGTTCCTGCCTCACTCGACACTGTTACAGCACTACATTAGTCTTGCACGATTTTCGATTCAGTAACACGCGGGGCTCCATTATTTTTTAAAGACATAATGACCAGCGGCGTTATAAGGCGAAGGCACTTAACTTTGAGCTTTGTGCCTGATTTGAACAACTTCAATGCAATTCGAACCGCCACTACTGGATCCATTGCGATTAGTTAGAGTTTACAGTTCATCGAATAGTTGGAAAAGAAATGCCGATACGTGCCTGCAGTTTTATCCGGAAGTTGATCAATGCTATGACATTTACAGTACCAAGCTCCACGGTGTAAAGGATCTTAATCTTTAGAATTTTTCACTTATAAATCTTGTCACTTTTTTGTAGGTGAGAACTATTATTTGTCACTTTCCGCTGCTAATTCGCCGCGTGTAGAACTGCGTATCGAGTAGCTTAACCTTTAGACGCCTAATGTCAACTATAGTGGTCGTACCGCACCGCTAACCTCTAAAGTTGCAATTTTTATATTTCTTCAACAAATATATGTACTGAATATTTTAAACATGGTATATATTCTCCGTTTTTTTTTCTCTTCAAAATGCAGTTTGTTTCATAATTTTAACGTGTTTGGTTCCTGTATTATTCACATTTTATACACAGGGTGTGCTAAAATTAAAAAAATAATTCCGGCGCCAAAAACGTTAATGATCTGTACTGCTCACTCAATATTTTTCGGGTAATTAAATCGAGAAGAATGAGATGGGCAGGGTATGTAGCGCGTATGGGGAGAGGAGAGACGTGTACAGGGTTTTGGTGGGGAAACCTGGGGGAAAGAGACCACTGGGGAGACTCAAGCTTAGATCGGAGAATAATATTAAGATGGATCTTTAGGAAGTGGGATGTGAGATTATTGACTGGATCGAGCTGGCACAGGACAGGAACAGGTGGCGGGCACTTGTGAATGCGGTAATGGACTTTCGGTTTTTCATAAAATACGGGTAATTTCTTGACTGACTGAGAAGCTGTTAGCTTCTCAAGAGGGAATCTGCTCCATTGAATAAGTAAGGAAGTAAGAAGTAAGTAAATAAGTAATTTCACCGCCTGTATGTCAACTAATTGTGATACGTTAAAATGAAAGAAAGCCAACAGAAAGTGACAAGCAATATTTGTTAGATAAAATAATGATATCATATAAGAAGTTCCGAACAGAATTCATCATATCTGCTATCCTACATTTTGATACGTGAACTGTGCGTCTTGTACAGTTTTTAATCCAGACAAAAAAATGCACTATATATTATTAATTATATATATTATATTATTATGTATATTATTATTAATTATATGTATTATATTATATATTATTATGTATATTATTACTTAAATACATTACAAAACGCACGGTGCAACGATAAAGACGATAAAGACATAAATATATATTAATAACAGTTTATATCATAAGTACTCGTACATATTTCAATGCATATCATATCCACATGCAAGAACAAGAAACACGAACATAGTGATTACATCTATAAGACAGTCCAGACTGTATATACAGCCACCAAGATAACAAATTCCATATACTGTAATTATAACAGCTGCCACAGCTAACAACGTTCTATAGACTGCATTTTATCATCAGCTGTAACGATCACACATGTAAACATTGTAATGTACTGATTTTATTGCGCTTGTAAACTTAATGATTCTTGTAACTTTAGCACAGTGGAAGGATAAGACTCCCTCAAGATGATGCAGATGCGCCGAAACATGTAACAGTACTTACGGTACATAAAATATTGCTTATATATATATATATATATATATATATATATAATGGCCTGGATAATATACTACTGTCCAACAATTGCAGATATTTATTACTATTATTACTCGTATTTTGTATTATTTTACTTTCTTTATTTCATTGGAAAAGAAAATATTTAGAAGAATATATGTTCCTAAATATGGAAACGGGAAATGGAAAAGATGGACGAATCGAGTACTAGAAGGTATGAGCAAAGGAGAAAATATAGTAAAATGGGTAAAAGGGCAAAGGACAAGCTGGTTAGGTCACCTAGAGAGAACGGAGGAGGATAGGATGCCCAAAAAGATCTTCACCCAAGAACTGGAAGGGACGAGAAGAAGGCAAAGATGGAAAGAGGAAGTAGAAAGAGATCTTCAAGTGCTTGGAGTGAGAAGACGGACAGAGTTGGTGGCAGATAGGAAAAAAATGGAAGGACATTGTTCGACAGGCCATAGCCCACAGTGGGCTGTGGTGCCAATGGAAGAAGAAGACGAATTTATATCATTGGGAAGGTTTCATTAACTGCGCGTCCAGTATGCGTTACATTTGACTTTTATAACATTAGATATTAAATTCTTCTTCATATTTGTGATTGAAAAATCTAAAGTAACATTTAAGACACTATATGTTCTTATATTCCACAAGCTTATCTTTATCATTTCATTAATCATCACGATCATATGAAGCCTAAAGAAACTCTTTGTACGGCCACCACCAATTTGTCTTTTTACATTGAACAATATATTATATTAAATACATACACGTGCTCTTAACAGGTCTATTTTGACACTATGTGTATATAAGGTTACGTATATAAAGGTAAAGGTACAGTGATCTCTTTACAGGCCCGGTGTGGCCCAGAGGGTGGGTAGAGGTATAGCTCTACTCTTCCATGACCGCGGCACTAGGAGGAGGTGAGTGGTCAGCGTCACGCCCCGGCCGTACTTTACCCCCGGAAAGACCCTGTACCCATTGTACAGGAGGCTGGGTGGGCCCCAGGGCCGGTCTGGACGGGCGGGAAATATCGTCCCCACCGGGATTCGATCCCGGACCGTCCAGCCCGTAGTCAGTCGCTATACCGACTGAGCTACCGGGTCCACAGAAAGTTACGTATGTCTCTGTAAAATTACATCGAATTGTGTGTTTACAATTTGCGCAATTCTCTTTACAGGTGGCTGTAGGCAGTCTTCGGACGTCAGACAAATGATGCGACAAACGCTGGTGAGTAAAAGTGCAGTTAAATTTTAATTAATTCTGTAACATTTTGCAAGTTTAATTTTAAAGTGAATGTGTGTCTGTCGTCTCTGCAGAATTAACTTAATCCTTAATTTCTTAGTTACAAGTTCAGTGCCTGGCAGTAAGTACACTGTTCAATGTGTAACTTACAGGCAGTCCAAGAAACTGTCAGCAACGTTTTTACAGCGACAATTGCATTGCAGAAGGAACGTCGATTGCGGAACAAAATAGCCTAATGAGCGAGTCAGCCTCTCTTCTCTTGTTCACGGATATTTTAACCGACAATAAGATTTCCGAGAATCCTATTGGTTCCACACTGCCAAGATTTAAAACTAACCAAATTGTTACCAGCACGTCAAGTGCATTCACGGAACACAAATTAATGGCTCTCTGTTACCCTTAGTTCACGGAGACTTTGTGAACTTTGAACTTAAAATATTCGCAATTTTGTACACAGGCTTCCAAATAATTGATATGAAATGACATAACATTATATGATACGGTACTATATTATATATGATATGACAACGCATGACATGACATTATATGATATACGACATGAAATGACATGAAATTTTATATTATATGTTATATGACATGACACACGATACGATAAAATATGGTATATGTCATGACATTACATGATATGATACACGACATGAAGTGACATGGTATGATATATGACATGAAATGACAAGACATTTTACGATATATGACATGACAAATGATACGTGATATGTTATGATATATATGATATGATATGATATGAGATATGATATGATATATATGATATGACATGACATGACATGACATGTGACATGTGGCATGTGGCACGCGACACGCGACATATGACATATGATATGACATTATATAATATACGACATGAAATAAGGACAAGACATTTTATGGTATATGATATATGACGTAACATGGCATTATATATGATATGATATACGACATGAAATGACGTTAAATTTTATGATATGATATATGACATGACATACGATATGGTATATGATATGACATGGCATATGATATGGTATATGACGTGACATGACATTATATATATATATATGTTATACGACATGAAATGACATTAAATTTTATGATATGATATATGACATGACATATGATATGATATATGACATGACATTATATGGTATGATATACGCCGTGACATTTTATGATATGATATATAACATGTTATATGATGATATATGACATTATGTAATATATGATATTTATTATATGACACACGATATAAACAATATGATACGGTATGATGATATGATATGAAGTTTATTAAGTGCAATTGTGTTTCCACAGAGACGCTAAGCTGCAGTAACTTTGTGTTATGTATCAAAAGGGATATGGTTACAGATTTCATCATGGAAACTTTGGGGTGAAGCAGAAGAGTGTGATAAAATATCTTGATGATTATGGTAATGGGGAATAATACAATAAGGTTCATTATGAGCCCTTTGATGGGGGACCGCGGTGGCACAGTGGTTAAGGCGCTGTGCTAAAAATCGGCAGGTCGCTGGCTCGATCCCAGCTGATGTCATTGGAATTTTTCATTGACATCATATCCTTCCGATCGCACTATGACCCTGGAGTCGACTCAGCCTCTAACAGAAATGAGTACCAGGAGTACTTCCTGGGGGTAAAGGCGGCCGGTGCGTAAGGCTGACAACCCTACCACCATCCAGGGTCATTGTCACGTAATCTGGGAACCTTAACTTCCTGGAACCCTCTGGACACTTCGGGCCTGTAATGGGACTGATTTACCTATTATTGACTTACACATATTTGCAGGTACTCAAATCGTTATACTATGTCTAATTTGAGGGGAAGACGGTTTTTAAATTTGAAAAAATATATATATATTTAAAAGACAGTTGTGGTCTATCTTAAGGTGCCTTTCGGCCTGATACTTACTTCGTCATTCTATGTTTATAATCCAGAACCTCTTCGAATAATAAACGTGTAGGCACTAACCACTCTACCGCGTTCACAAATATGTTGAAACTTGAAGCCCACAAAAAAAAAGGGGGGTATAGTTTAGCTTTTTAAAAATACACCCAGAACTGTCTGTTTGGTAGTGACC
>Ga0131853_10017623_pt1 | contig 13001 bp, 10 predicted proteins | sample TergutLab28metaG_FD_92764 | JGI IMG/M metagenome (GOLD analysis project Ga0131853, IMG submission 92764) | Labiotermes labralis P1 segment gut microbial communities from Petit-Saut dam, French Guiana - Lab288 P1 (version 2) (version 2) | ecosystem: Host-associated > Arthropoda: Insects >...
TTACTTGGGGCTTTTTAAACTTGCTTTCAGGGGGCTCATATCATAATAATTTCAACGGCCTACACTTTTTTTCTCATATTAAAGGAGCTATCTCGCTTTTTTTCTTAGCAAGACAGCCCCTTTAGTTATGAAAAAATGATGAGTGTTTGTGTCTAATTCATTGAGTAGCTGTTATAAATTCTCTGCCTACAATATGGACTAAATGATCGTAAGCGCGTCTGCCCCAGTCACGAACAGATTGATCCGTGATAAATTCAGGAACTTCACCATTAAATAATGGAAGAATCGTTATGTCATCAATAAATCTCAAGGTACTCCCAGTGAAATCTCGCATTGTTAAAGTTGGCAAGACATCTGCTGTTTCTATCATAATTTCTCCATCAGCATCCCTTACGACTTGCAAGTTAACAACTTTCCCGTACTGTGTTCTAGGAATCGGGGTATTTAAGCGCGTTTGATCGGCAAGGAAATTCCCTAATGAGTACATGATAAAGGCACGGCTTCCATCGGAACGGTAATGCCACTCTACTGGTTGTACGACATGAGCGTGATTACCCATAATGACATCTGCACCAACTTCACTGATTTCACGAGCGATCAAGCGCTGCATATCTGTTGGCTGATCTACATATTCGGCTCCCCAGTGCAAAGATACAATAACGAACTCAGCACCAGCTTCTCGTATGCTTTGAATATCTTGAGCAATTTGAGGAACATCATCTAACGTATAGGACCTGAAACGACGCACTGCAAATTCGCGCTCGGCATCAGTTACAAAAGCTTCCAAGCCATTAACAGAATCAGTATAAGCAATGATACCAACTTGAATGCCATTGACATCAATGATGGAATGGCGATTAAAATCATCGATGTCAACATTCATACCAGTGTGGCTAATACCTGCGCGCTCAAAGTTTTCGACTGTGGCAACAAGACCTGTAAATCCGCGATCAAAAGAATGATTATTGGCACTAATTAAATGGTTAAATCCCGTATCTGTCAAAGCGGGTAAGATTTCAAACGGTACATTAAAAAATGGGAAAGTTGAGAGATCCTGATTGCCACCCATCACGTCAACTGGAGTCTCCATATTCGCAATCGCTAGGTCCCCGTCAATATAGGGCTTAATATGTTCTAGGAAAGGATGGAAATTAAAGCTATCTGGACCAGTGCGAGCAACTTCTACAGAGCCAGTATATCTCGGATGTAAGAGTATATCGCCAACGAACTGAATTCTAGCCTCAGCAGGTTCTACATTTAGATTGGGTTCAGTATTTTCTTCATCAACTGTTAAGCTAGGCATTTCAGTCGGCTCATCAGGTGGGGTAGTGTCACTGCTTGTTTCGGTATCTGTTACTGGTGAGTAGACTACTTCTTCTGGATCATCATTGCAACCTGTTAACAAGATGATCAGTGAAAAGGCAATAAGTAATGTTTTTATTCGTTTCAACGTTGAAACCTCCTTTGTTGCGATTGTGCATTATTTATTTTCCTCTTTTATTATACCACTAATGGCTTTTACTACAAGCGAGGAAAGGAAATAAAATTATAAAGCTGTCGATTTAACGACATATCTGCGATTTTTATGCCCAACTCAAGAACAGGATTATTTTATTTTGGCTACGATTTTGTGCTCAAGAAGGGCCATTTAAGGTGCAATTTTGTTCTTTTTATTTGCATTTTTCGAAAGTAGCTCATTTATTTTCCTTTTCTTAGGCAAAAACTATTGACAGCAATGTTAGGCAAGTGTATACTATGATTATAGACGGCTGTCTTGAAAAGTGGAGGTGCCATTTATGAAAAAGATAAAAAAATTACCAGATGCAGAATTTGATGTGATGAAAGTCGTATGGGAAAATGAACCGCCAATTACAACAAATATAATTATGCAGCAGCACGGTCATCAAGAAGGGTGGAAATCACAGACAGCAATTTCGTTGTTGTTGCGACTTGTTGAGCGAGGCTTTTTGCATACTGAAAAAAAGGGTAAAGAACGTACCTATTTTCCATTAATAAACAAAGAAGATTATCTGAAATTCGAAACAGGTAATTTTGTGAAACAATTTCATAACAATTCATTATTAAATCTTGTCTCTACCATGTACGAGGATAAGGCATTAAGTAATGAAGATATTGATGAATTGTTAGATTGGGCCAAAGAACGGAGGGATTAAGATGCAAGGTTTTGTCATGATATTGCTACTTTGTTCCATTACGATGTCAGTAGTTGTGTTGTCATATATTTTGCTTACGCCACTGATAAAGCAACGCTATTCTGAGAAGGGGCGTTATTATGTGTGGTTAATTATCGTCATCGGTTTTATTATTCCTTTCAGACCACAATTTGAAGATGCGATTTTTAATATAACAAAAAGTAAAACCATCAAATAGTTACTTGATCATCATCAGATCGAAGCGGCTACTTGATGGTTTTTTTAGGTGTCATCATCTGTTACCTAGTCACCGCACTTTTCTTTACCATCGCACATGCCTACTTTACAATAGGGGCATAATTGATTATAATAGAAGTGGAAGATATTTCTATGCGAAAGACACAGTATTAAAAATTGAAAGAAGGTATTTGGATGAATGTTTACAAGAATTTAACTGATTTGATTGGGAAGACGCCACTTTTGGAACTTGGGAATATAATGAATAGATACGAATTGCCAGCAACACTAATTGGTAAGTTAGAAGGATTTAATCCTGGCGGGAGTGTGAAGGATCGCATAGCATTCGCGATGATTGATGATGCAGAGAAAAAAGGTCTTTTAACAAAAGATTCAGTCATTATTGAGCCTACAAGTGGCAACACAGGTATCGGCCTTGCTTCTGTTGCAGCTGCGCGTGGGTATCGTCTCGTATTAACGATGCCTGAAACAATGAGTGTAGAACGTCGTAACTTGTTAAAAGCTTACGGTGCTGAGTTAATCTTAACAGATGGTGCTAAAGGAATGAAAGGTGCGATCGCGAAAGCAGAAGAACTTGCACTGCAAACGCCTCATTCATTTGTGCCAAGTCAATTTGAAAATCCAGCAAATCCTGCCATTCATGTTAAGACAACTGGACCAGAAATTTGGGAAGGTACTGATGGCAATATCGATGTGTTAGTTGCTGGTATTGGTACTGGTGGAACGATTTCAGGCGCGGGAAGCTATTTGAAAGAGAAAAATCCTGACCTCTATGTCGTTGCGGTTGAACCGAAAGATTCTCCTGTTTTGTCACAAGGAACAGCTGGCCCGCATAAAATACAAGGAATTGGAGCTGGCTTTGTTCCTAATACATTAAATACAGCGATCTATGATGAAATTATTACTGTTGCCAACGAAGATGCTTTTGCCATTGGGCGTGAATTAGCAACAGTTGAGGGTCTACTAGTAGGGATTTCATCTGGTGCGGCAGTTTGGGCTGCGTTGCAAATTGCAAGACGTTCTGAATACACAGGTAAAAACATTGTTGTTATTCTCCCAGATACAGGCGAACGATACTTGTCAACAGCCATGTTTGTGGATGCATAGTCATCATGGATACAAAGGATTGAGAATATGGGCTTAAAAAAATTGGTCAAAATGATAAAGAAACATGATCCTTCAGTTCGAAGTACAGCCGAGGTTTTTCTGTATCAAGGTTTCTGGGCGATCGCATTTCATAAAGTTGCCCATCGTCTTTACAAATGGCGGCGGTATTTTTTAGCACGCTTTGTTTCGCAAATAAATCGCTTTTTAACTGGGATTGAAATTCATCCAGGAGCTAAGGTGAGTGATGAGGTCTTCATTGATCACGGAGCTGGTGTTGTGATTGGCGAAACAGCCGAAATTGGTAAGAATGTAGTGATCTTTCATGGGACAACGCTTGGCGGAACTGGAAAAGATATTGGGAAGCGACATCCTACTGTTGGTGATGATGTGATGATTGGCGCTAACGCAACGGTGCTAGGTCCGATTACAATTGGTACTGGCGCTAAAATTGGCGCGAATGCTGTTGTGGTGAAAGATGTCCCCTCAGGAACAACGATTGTTGGTGAGATTGGACGAGACATTAAACTTGAAGCCTCGATGCGAAAAGAAATTCAAAAGTTAAATGAACGAATTGAAGAACTAAAACGATGACTTTGGTGACATTCCACCAACAAAGTCATCGTCTTTTTTTACTGGCTAATCAAATGAATAAATTGTGGCAAATGCGTATCTGTTGAGACCCTAACTCTCGGAAGCAACAAGGGATCCATGCCTCTAGTTACTAAACCATTTTGAGTCGTAAATGCCATTGTAAATCCCGCTTCTTCTAACAACGCTCGGGTATGGTCATTAAAATCGCCGAATGGATAGCAAAACACAGTCGTATCATTAAGCAATGCCCTTGATAGCAGCAAATCAGTAACACCTTCATCAAAATCAATACACTGCATCAATCCACCACGCCCCTCATCACAATGCCCACGATGCATATCATGAGTATGCGAATGAAACTCTAACTGCTCACTTAACATCAATGCTTCCCAATCTCGGTCATGATTCGTAATCGCAAAAGTCGTCGCGATCTGATCAAATTCAGCCAAAATCGAATAACCATGTTCAAAAAATGACCAATGCGCATCATCAATCGTAATCACAACTGATTGCTCAGGTAGCCTAACATTCCCATTCAAAAAACGTTCAAGATCAATCATCTTTAAGCTTGTAAAATTGTGCTCATAAAGATGCTGCATATGTGCCTCAAAATGATCCCTTTCAAGCCAATTGCTATCTCTGCACTCAACGCCTTTGGCACTGTTGCAAAAAAAGTGATACATCAAAACTGGGATGCGCGTCGTCTCTGGCAGAACATCAGGATGCTCAACGAGCGTGACCTTATCTTGCACAACTAAAAAGTAGCGATCTAAGTAACTGATGTAGAAATAATCATCTACTTGCATATAAATATTGAGATTAATCTCGATGGCATTTAACTGAAAGGCAAACGTGCGATCTAGGTGATAAAAACGAACTGTTGAACCTTGAGCAATCATTTGTTCAAAAGCTAAATAGCGACTAAGGTCTAGATCAAATTTATCAGCAACTGGGAGCTCTTCAACCACTTCTATCTGGTCATAATGAACATAAAAAGGCAATTCCGAAAGCTCTATCAACCCATCCTCATCAACTTCTAAAACTGTAAAAGTTTGATTCTCGCCCATCACGCCAATTTGCTCACCATGCAGATCAAAAAGTTCTGTCTCAACTAACGTTCTTATGTAACTAATCAATCGCGATTCATCAACTCTTTCACTAGGCATCTCAGTATAACTTTCAACCAAATCAGTCCTGTTTTCCTCAACAAACGGCTCATTTTCAACTTCTGAATTAGGATTGAATCGGTTGAAAGTAAAAATGATGCTGATGATTAAGATACCAACGATCGCGATCGAAATTTTCGTTTTTTTATTCATGAACAGTCCCTTCTTTCTTTGTCCGATTAGATAACGTCATCAGAAGCTTTCAGACAAAAGTCACTTGGTGTAAAACTTCCAAAATGTCCTTTAGTGCTGAGATGATTGTATCACTTTTCAGCTTTAAAGTATATGATTCCACCCTATTTTCTTAGTATTCAAGCAAACGAAAACTGCCAACGAAGTAAAAATTCGCTGGCAATTCGAAAAAATATATTTACAATATGTAATCACTCATGCAGTCGTACCAATGCACATACTTGTCATTATTTACGATAAGCACTTCGCTATCTGGTAACTTTTCTGTCCATAAGGCTTTGTAACGATCTGTTTTCCAATTAAAGCGATTATATCGCCTAAACAAAACTGTGCGCCCACTCTGATCGACATACAAAATAGTCATCATCCCCTCAATAATTTCAAGAATCGCCACGGTGTCAAAAGCTTGTCCACCGATTTCTACTTTGTATCTGCCAATAATATCAGGACATTCTTCTTTGCCCACAGTCATCGTTCCATCATCATTTAAGACTGCTACACCTTTGGCTTCTTGATGAATTTCACGACCGATGTTGTTTTCGCCCACCCATTCATCATCGAAAAATGAACCAAAGTAAAACGAGTTATTTTTTATTTTCATTTCGGCGATGAAAGAAACATGAGTTTGAGTCATTCGTAAAAACTTGAAATAAGTAGGTTCAGTGTTTCCATTTGCATCTTCATAGTCAACTTCAACCTGGACACAAGGAATTCCATGCACAACAGCTTCGCGGACACAGTTCATAGTATGCATCCCTGTGTAGTTTTTATCAGGATCGTCATAAAAAGCAAAACTTAACTTTTCACCAATCCTCGGTATAATTAGCAAACCAGGTATTTCTTCAAGATGAACACTAAATGGCAAATCATTTATTTTTTCAATTGTCAGCGTAGGCATAAATTTAGGAAATATTTTATTTTTTGCATTCAAATTATCCATAGTAATTCTCCTAAAATGTGATCGTCAACACGTCAGCAAGTTTTTTATAGCCAACACGCGCTGCAAGTTTTTGACTACCTAAATTATCAGATGCTGTTGACCAAAAAGGTGTTTTTTTATTTCGTAAAATATTGGCGATTGCACCTCGAGACACAGCAGTAGCATATCCTTTTCTTCGATAGTTTGGTAATGCGATAATGCCGACCTCTTGAACTTCATTTGCCATATATGGCATCGTTGGTGCATCAGTACAACAAACGATTTTCCCGTCTTCATATATCGCAACACACAAATCTTCAGAGGTTAAAGCTTCAAAATATTCAGCTAGCCAACTGATATCTGATGCATCTGGATTGCATTCACAAAAAAACTGTTCATAATCTTGATAATCTGTTGCTGATAAGATTTTTACTTGCTGCGAACTTTCTTCAGGTAATTTATCAAATTCATACTTAATGATATGATTAACGTCATGCGCATAAACATCCATCAATAAGGTACGAATTTCCGGAATAGTTTGGTTCGCAAATAATCGCTCCTTAAGCAAGTCTATCTTAGAACTAGCAACATCACCATACGAAACAACGATTCGGTCGGGTTCAATCCACACATATAAATCCACGCGTGCTGAGTACCCTGCTTGAACAACATTGCGCTCTTTCGTATAAATGAACTGGATCGCTTGATTACTACTCAAACAACCTTCTTTTCCTAACCATAATTCATAATACATTCTTGTCTTATTCATATAACCATCTCCTCTTTTTTTTGAAGCATGTGGCCACAAAGCTCTAAAATTTTCTTTTGCCTTACTGATCCGACTTTTTACGGTTCCAAGTGGAATTTCCAACTTTAAGGCGATGTCTTTTTGGTTATAGCCTCTAATATAAAATAAATACAGTACCTGCTTATCCTTATCAGCAAGCAAGTTGAGTGTATCATTAATAAGCATTGTTGTTTCAACACCACGCTCATCAACAACATAAGTATTTATTGCATCAAGCGGAATTTCCAGCTTTTTAGCTTTTGCCTTGTAATAATCTACACATTTATTTGAAGCGATTCCAATCAGCCAACTTTTGCAGATATCTTTATCTTTTAGTTTGCCAAAGCCTTTATATGCGGCTAATAAAACATCTTGTAAAAGATCTTCAGCATCGGAATGGTTCGATATTTTATGAAACAAATATCTTTTGAGCAGATTCAAATGTGGCAAACAGTGTTTTTCAAATTCTGTCGAAAATTCATCAGCCATACACACTCAACTCCATTTAGCTTGTCGTTTATGAAAACCGGTTTCGCTATATAAGTCTGGATAAAGAGGAAAAAGGTTCATTTATTTTTAAAATTTTATCATCATAGGCGTACAAAATCAATACCAGAGAAAAATATGGATGGTATGTTGAATGGTACCGATCTTTTTTGAAAGCTTGATTTAGGCATTTTTTAACGGCTTCGCTTTTTTTGCAAGTTAAAATAGGTGTCAATAATTTCATTTGCAACTTCTAAAGAAATCGGATTTCTGGCATCTGGCAATTCTGCTTGCGGGAATACGACTGCAATGGCAACCTCTGGATTGTCATGTGGTGCATAACCAACAAAAGTCATGTGATTGGCTTCAATTAACATCCCTTGCCAATCATACGTTAAAAGACCTTCTTCATCGCGAACAAATTCTTCTGCCGTGCCTGTCTTTCCAGCAGGCGAGTACTGTGAATTTTTAAAATGCTCATAGCCCGTTCCTTCATAAGTTTGCAAGACCTGTCTAAATCCTTCTTGAACCCGTTCAAATGCAACTTCTGGCAAATCAATCTGATTCAGCAAATGAGGTTGTGAAGTATAAATCAGCTGACGATCAGCCTCAGAAACGTGAATAGAAGCTTCTTTTAAAAGGCGGAGCGCGTATCTATTGCCACCATTGGCGATTGTTGAAACATATTGTGCTAGCTGCAAAGTCGTATAGGTATCTGATTGGCCGATGGTGAAATCGAGTAGTTTGGCGATGCTGCTATCTTGGTTTCGTAATCCAATTTGTTCGTTAGGAAGATCGATCCCAGTATAGTTGCCTAATCCATATTGAGAGAAAGCAATCCGATGCTGGGCTAAGGTATTTGGATCGATATTCAAATTAGTTTTAGGGTGATATGTATCGCCGCCGATTCGAATCGCTTGTTGCATAAAATAAACATTGCTAGACGAACGAAGCGCGCTAATGTCATTAACGATACCGAGTGGTGCCCATGAAGCTTTTTTAGATCCGTCAGCGAAAATCATCGGCTCGTCTTGGATAGCATCACCAAAGTTAGTTGCACCATATTCATAACCTGTTAGAAGTGTTGCACCTTTGACGACAGACCCCATCGTGAAAGCATTGTGCATGGCGCCTAAAGGATGATCAGTAAAGGTGCCATCTTCATTTAATATTTTTCCGTTAAGAGATAAAATTTCTCCTGTATTTGGACAAGTGATAACGACATAGCCCTCGCGCAAATATTTCGCACCAGGACGACTGACTTTAACACGCGCGATATGTTTTTCTAAAATGTCATCGATAGCATCAGTTAGCTCAGTATCAATGGTTAAAGTCAAGTCGACACCACGAATACCGTCAGAAAGTTCGATCATATCGCCATTTGCTAGCACTTCATAATAAGCTTTGTGTCCGCGCAACAATGCCTCATACTGGAATTCAATACTAGATAACCCGATCGGATCATTGATGGTATAACCAGCATCTAAGTAGGTACTAAAATCATCTCGTAAGAAATTCGAATCGCCCTTACTTACTCGCCCCACGATATCATAATGTCCTAAATCATCTGGATAGTGACGTTTCGCTTGCGTAATAACATCAACACCAGGTAAATAATTAATTCGTTCAATGACGCGTGCGATTTCTTCATCATCAGCATCAAACTTTAAGGTATTCTCGCCACCATAATAAGCCTCAGTCATTTTAATGAAAATAAGCTGTGCACGCCTTTGTAGATCTGTCAATTGTTCCAAATCCTCACCTTGGATATCCGTCCAATCGATAGTCGGATTGAGATGCTGATACAAGTCCTTTAGAATCGCAGTGCTTATTTTAGACGTATCAATATCAATTAATTCAGCTAAAGTGAAGGCAATATCATATAACTCAGCGACAGATTTTTTCTCATCATAGCGATAAATGATTGCTGGAACAGGACTATTACTAACGAGCTCCTTTCCGAACCGATCATAAATGGAGCCTCTTGTTTGTGCCTTTTTAATCAGAACCCTCTTTTCTTTCTTTTCTAAGAAAGCGACATACTGATCAGCATACACGTGATGGATAAGGGTAATTCTAATGAGAAGGATGGAGGCAAGGATAAGGGTAATTAGTTTAACGAATTTGATCCGCGGATTGGTAATGTTTAATAAGGGATATCTGTCTTGCAATTGTTTGAATTTTTTTTTCATTGGCGCCACCTTTAAAACTAAAATTGGAGTTGTCGAATTACTTACTAGTATGTGCAAAATGTGGCATCGCAACCGGATAGAAATAACTCTTTTGCTAAAAGGCACTTGTCATGTTTTTCTTGAGAAGTTCGTTTGTAAAAATAGCGGATGTGTAGTATAATTTTAACGAGGTGATAATCATGGAAAAAATAAGACATCGTAAAGAGACGAGAGGTATAAAAGTAGGAAATGTTGCTTTAGGCGGAAATGATGTTGTAACAGTCCAATCCATGACGACGACGAAAACAAAAGATGTTGAGGCGACGGTTGCTCAGATAAAGGCTTTAACTGTAGCGGGATGCGATATTGTGCGAGTGGCAGTTTTAGATGAAACAGATGCAGTGGCGATTACGGAAATTCAAGCACAAATTGAAATCCCCCTTGTTGCTGATATTCATTTTGATTATCGACTTGCTCTTTTGGCGATTGAGGGTGGCGTTGATGCTGTCAGATTGAATCCTGGCAATATTGGTAATGTGGATCAAATTCGCCAAATAGTAGAAGCAGCGAAAGCAAAGACGATCCCCATTCGAATTGGCGTTAATGGCGGGTCACTTGAGAAGCATATTTTGGCAAAGTATGGTGAAGCAACCCCAGAGGGCATGGTAGAGAGTGCTATTCATCATATTAAAATTTTAGAAGATTTAGATTTTTATGATATTGTTGTCTCTTTAAAAGCAACAGATGTGGACTTAACAGTAAAAGCATACGAGCTAGCAGCAAAGACGATCCCTTATCCACTACATTTGGGAATTACAGAAGCAGGAACCGATTTTTCGGGGACAATCAAGTCGTCTATTGGGCTTGGGATTTTGCTCAATCAAGGTATTGGAAGCACCATTCGCGTTTCTTTGTCAGACGATCCTGTGAAAGAAATCAAAGTTGCCCGAGAGATATTGAAAAATTTTGGATTAATCGGGAATATGCCGACGCTAGTTTCTTGTCCGACATGTGGGCGATTAGAGTATGATATGATTCCGCTTGCTAAAAGAGTTGAAAAATATTTAGAGAATATCCATCATGAGATGACGGTTGCTATTATGGGATGCCCAGTTAATGGACCGGGAGAAGCACGCGCAGCAGATGTGGGGATTGCAGGCGGTCGCGGTCAAGGGATTTTATTTAGAAATGGCGAGATTGTTCGAAAGGTGTTAGAGACGGAGATGTTTGATGCTTTGGTAGCTGAGATCGAGGATTTTGTTAAAGATATGTGATGATACAGATGAGTATTATGAACACATTTTGTTCCACACTTTTCACCATTCGTGAAAAGTTGGAAAAAATACAAAAGTCTTTACAAAAGCACAACAATTCTGTATACTGGATTTAAGTAAGTTACCAAAAGAAAAATCCCTAAAGGAATTGATGGAGACAAGATTATTATGGGGGAGGTTATTCACGGTGAAAGATGAGGAAGGTGTTGAAGATGACTAAAAGATTTAATATAACAGGAAGTTGTGTTCCTAAGCGGCACTACATGGTCAATATTGAAAGCAAGTTAAAAAAAATCAAAAGATTAGTAGATAATGAAGCTTACTTTACCATCAATCGTGGACGACAGTATGGGAAAACAACGACACTTTCAATACTGAGTACTTATTTGGCTGATGAATATACGGTCATTTCTTTAAGCTTTGAGGCTTTAGGATCAGTGAGTTTTGTTGATGAAGCTACATTTTGTCAACAATTTTTAAGTATACTAGAAGATAGATTAAATCAGGTTGGTTTATTAGATGAATCTGGAATTGAAAAAAATGAAGTTGGAAGTTTTCTTGATTTAAATCGTCACATCACTAAATTGTGTGAAAATAAAAAAATTGTCTTAATGATTGATGAAGTTGACAAAGCGAGCAATTTTCAAGTGTTTCTAGGATTTTTGAATACCCTCCGAAGTAAGTTTATTGACCGTGCAAATAATCAGGGTGCCACGTTTCATAGTGTAATTTTAGCAGGGGTTTATGACATTAAAAATATCAAATTTAAAATGGTTCAAGATGGTAGTCATAGATTAAATGATGCAGAGGTTGAGCAAAATTCGCCTTGGAATATTGCTGAACGATTTAATGTGGATATGTCCTTTTCAATTGTTGAGATCATGAGTATGCTTGAAGCTTATGAAGCAGATCATCAGACAGATATGGACATTGAGGTGATCGCAACAGAAATTCATAGTTTTACGAATGGCTATCCTGTCCTTGTATCGATTATTTGTCGCTATATAGATGAAGAATTAGATGCGAATTGGTCGACAGAAAGTGTAGCTGAAGCGGTGCGTCGTTTGGTTCGCGAGACAGATAATGAGTTGTTTAAAAGTTTATCACAGAATTTAGAACGGAATGAGAAAGTAAGAAATTTACTTTACGATGTGTTGGTTTTAGGAACGATTCGCAGTTTCACTATTAGTAACCCAACCGTTGATTTGACATATCGATATGGTTATATTCAAGATGTGCGTGATCGTGTGAAAGTTGCTAATAAAATTTTCGAGATGATTATTGGAAACTATTTTATTTCTAAAGCCGAAGATCACCCAGAAAATGTAACAAACAATGGCTTAGTTAATGAAGTTACACGAGGAAACCAATTCAATATGGCTTTATGCTTAGAACGCTTTTCTTTGCATTGGAAAGAAATTTACAGCAGCAAAGATGCAAAATTTTTGGAAAGGCAGTGTCGTTTAATTTTCTTGACTTATCTGAAGCCAATTCTAAATGGTTCTGGATTTTATTTTATTGAATCTGCTTTAACCGATGATCGTAGAATGGATGTAGTCGTGGTTTTTAATGGGCAACGTTTTGTACTTGAGTTGAAAATTTGGAAAGGGCTACTTTATAATGAGGAAGGTGTGGAGCAGCTTTTAGGTTATATGGAGAAAATCCATGAGGATAGAGGTTATTTGTTAACTTTTGACTTTAGGCAAGAGCCTGAACTAATAGAGCCGACTTGGCGTTCGGAAAATGGGAAAGAAATTTTTGAGGTTAGAATTTGAAAAGGGGCTGTCTAGCGAAAGAAAGTAAAAAAATCGGGAAGAAGTCAATGACTAGAACCCGATTTTTTGTTATAATTTAAGTATGTCCAATACAAAAATTACCACATGTAATGATACCAAAA
>Ga0131853_10017624_pt1 | contig 13001 bp, 8 predicted proteins | sample TergutLab28metaG_FD_92764 | JGI IMG/M metagenome (GOLD analysis project Ga0131853, IMG submission 92764) | Labiotermes labralis P1 segment gut microbial communities from Petit-Saut dam, French Guiana - Lab288 P1 (version 2) (version 2) | ecosystem: Host-associated > Arthropoda: Insects >...
ACACTCGGGAGAACTCCCCTGGACGAGTGATTGGCCCATTGCAGAGACCTCTACCTGACATCACACAAAACACACAAGCAACAGACACCCATGCCCCTGGCCGGATTCGAACCCACAATCACGGCAAGCCAGTGGCCGCAGACCCACTCCTTACAGCCACCGAGATTGGCTGAATACAATTATTTCATGTTCGTATTTGGATAAAGTGTGTTCAGTAAGGAGTTCCTGACGTGGCCACCAGGAAGAAATATCAGGGTCCCCGAACAGATAACCTCAGAAACGCGGCTCTATGACACAAAAAGAAGGTTCGTTTTCGTTATATGTCCAGCATATTCTGTACCGTACATAAGACACCTAGATCTCTGAACTTCATAACCTATTTCTCACCGAAGTATGCGTATTATTTAACGTTTAGCCATACCGTTTCCCGAACTTCACTAACCGAATATTACTCTTTCAGCCCGAGGAAAGAAGAAGAAGCTGAAGATGTTGCTACCTCTTCTTCTCCTGTTCAAGCTGAAGGCAGCTGCTCTGATTCCCCTGGCACTGGGTGGCCTCGCACTTCTCGCATTGAAGGCTCTGCTGGTGGGCAAGCTGGCCCTACTTTTGGCTGGACTCAACAGCCTGCAAAAGCTACTGGGCAGCAAGCATAGCACTCAGACCTATGAGGTAGTTGCACATCCACATTACACGCACAGTTCGTATGGTGATGACCATGGACATGGCCACTACGCAAGAGCCCTTCCTGACACAGAAAACGACCCACATCAGCTTGCCTATCAGGCTTATTCTGCCAAGACCAAACAAGAATAATTCAGTTTACTGTGGCTTGACAATGCAAAACAATTGGATACACTTCCCACGTAGTTTTCTTGGATATGAAGTCGGTGATAGGAACCTTTTATTGCGAGGGTGAATAAAAGAGTTCAAAGTATTTTTCTATCTAGTAACATAATTATCGTTTGTTTGTAAACAAATGCCTGTTACGGATAGAAATAATCATAGAAACGACAACTGGAATGTCTTTTCGCACATAAACTAAATACAGACGGAAGCAGTGCAACAAATTAAGACCGTACTGCATCACAAGACAGTTTAAATATAACGTGAATAACAATTTCTTACGTACCCGCTACCTCTTTCATGCCAAATAGTTAGGCACAGAACTGTTTACTACAGACACTACTGCAGACTCAACTGAATACTCGATTCGGTAATTAAGCGAAACTTTTGTGCTCTTTTATATTACATAAACACCAAAGAACTGAAAAATCTCAAGCTCAACTAGTGACTGTCTTTACTGTGTATAATTATATTATTTGCATCATATAACCGACTATATTTATGAGCTTCTCTTGTTAGTAAGATTCCGTGGGAACTCAAGTTCTCCACAGTACGGAAACACAAGTAATTACATTTATAACGGTCCTAGGTGAAGGTACAGACATGTTTTTACTGACACCGCAAAAAATTAATTATTGACGTGCGGAAAGAACAATTTTTCTTGAAAGATATATACCGTATTCAGCAATGAAGGGACTAAATCAATACGACTGAATAATTGCGAATTAGATTTTTAGGAAAGGATTCATATCTTGATTACAAAACCCAATAGCTGTACGCAACCAATTTGAAGTAAAAAAAATGAATTCTGCACGAATTTCAGACGATTTGTGGCTTAACGCAAACAGGGAATGGACAAGGGACAATTTAATATTTCGCGTACTGTTAATACAGGGAATCCTCTCTTAAACGGAATATGGACATAAAGAAACCTGTCTTTGGCGGAAACACTTTAAATTCCGGATGATCTCGAATCCTTATCATCCGTAATTAAAGTGCCTGTATTTCACGCAACTTTCTTTCAATGGCAGACGTTTCGGCTTCTTCCGTTTCCGTTATCGGCACATTTCACTGTACGTACGACACACTCTATTTCAGTTTTCTTTCTTAAATATTGACTCATGCCAAGTGGAGTTGTTTATTTTTCTCTATTTTGTTATGGAGTAGCTAGAAATTTCTACTCTGAACTTACAACGATGATCCTCAACGCAACCAAAAAGGATATCGAATGACGCAATATGCTCTCGAAATTGTGTTGAAAGTATTTGTTCTGATTCATACTTTGAGCAGTCTAACTTGGACACGGAATTGCTATGACCACTTAACGTACGGCATGACAGTTACTCGAACGATAAGATCGCCAGAGCTGTGACGACACACGTGACGTCAGGTAACGGACTGTGCTCTTTGACAAATACTGCTTCCAACTTCAACATTATAATTAATCACACTCAATGTTTATGATGATAATTCGTAACATTTTTGGAACATGTTTTTACTTTCCAAAGATAAATTATTTAATAATTTAAATTTTTAAAATAAAATTTGATTTACTTCATTATGTGAGTGTATTTATTTCGAAACATACGCCCTTGTTTATTTATCTCGACTGTATGAATAATTCTGATGGTCCGAATGTACCGATAAGATTGTAGATATGTATAAAATGCTTACAGAATTTTTTCATGAAATTATTCAGAAGACGGTTATTTGGAAGATCAAGAATAAGAAGGAAAAAAGAATATTATGTTGAATCTAGGTGGAAAAAGAGGAGAATTTGTGATGTTAAGGATTGGATGTAAGCGGTACAGAAATTTGTCCAATAGAAGATTATATAAACATATATTCTATTAGGCAGGCTACAGGATACACAACCTTACGGAACGAAATTTTAGGTGAATAGTTTTGGCTTGATATAAACCATCAACAGGTCTTTTCTTAAAAAAGACTTTCAGCGGACATTTATTACAACAAATAGGTATGATATATGAGCCTTCACAAGGTTGTAATATTGTACGTGTTGGACTGTTAAAAGCATTGAAAGAGAAATATACAAGATGTCAACCGTAAATTTTTTGTCTATCTTGCAGTGCTGCGACCGTAGTTAGCTGGTACCAGAAGTGTTTCAGATCTACCCCACTTGTTTGGCACCAATATTAAATATAAAACCGACTCATTTATCGGAATATTAACAAGTAACTTGAAAACTTGAAAGACTAAATTTACCAAATTTCTGTAACGTCCTGTACAAAATTTCTACTGCCACAATGGACACTATTTTCCAAAGTGTGGCGCAGATGTAACCGACAGTTCATCACATTCACCAAAATGTTCCAAAGAGGAGAAACGTTCGTGGTGTTAGCACATTTATATTGATTCCTATTAATAAATTATTGCTTCTGTAACTACCTGTTTGTAGAGGTCTCTGCGTCGGGCTGATCACTCGTCCTACCGACTGTGGCACGTTGTTGTGTGAAAACCAGAAACCTCATGAATGAGGAGGCCCTGGCCCACTGGGGGGCTGGTGTGCCAACGGGAAAAAATTATCTGTTTAGGTTTGTTAAAATGTTAATATCTTGCGAGTTTTGAAACATTGTTTTCAACACGCAAAATTTTTAGTACCCAAGTGTTATGGCAAAATGCGGGAGAGACAGAAGGTCTGCGTGCCATATTACCAAATCAGATGGACCAATATCCTAAAGCAGATGGGGCTAGTCGACATGAGAGAGAATATTTCACTGTCACTTCATACGGAATTGAAACCATGCTGGGGAAAAGAAGTTTACACTTCCTGTTACACTGTGAACGAAAAGAGTGGTATAGCACGTTCAGTTTGGGAATTTGAAATCTAAGGCAGGTTATTGAGAGGGAGAAATTCCTCATATGCGCGGAAGAGAAGAGCCAGTCACATCCATTTTCCACTAAGCTTGTAACCACAACTAGTTACAAACTGCGTATAATCTCTCTTGATTCTCGTGCATCTGGAAAACAGCGTGACAGAATAACTGTTTTGGTCACACTGTTAATGGTAGGAAGGATAACGGACGAACATATATTTTTTCAGGTATTTTGGATTATGACAACCTGTGGCCAGGCGGTTAGCTCCCAACATTTCTCTACTTTCAGGATGCCCACGTACCCATGATCTGTCTGTGTATATTTTCCATTTTCATAGCTTCCTGATCTTCAATACTTGGTCACAGAAGACCTTCTGCCATGGAGTTGTTGTCTTTTCTTCAGGGCTTACGGTTTTCGAAGGTCTCATCTGCAATACTGATATGTATAATATATCATGCACCGTCAATTCACAATATGGAGGTACTTCATTCTTCCTAATACTATGTGAATGTACAGCTACAAGTAGTAGCATATTTTTATGTAAGCGCTTTGCCAATAATATATGTGTGAATCAAGATGGCGTACCTTTCATGAAACCGCTAGTAGCTACTCACAACATTTGGTGCCGAAACCCGGGAATACAGGGATTTAGAAGCAGTGGTACAGTGTGTTTATTGCAAAAGTGAGTACAGAGTAATTTCATCTCTTGGCACTGTGGAAAGAGGAAACAGTTTAAAAGAAAAGGAAGGGATACGACACGCCAGCCAGAACGCCGCGAGATCGAGTCGCCATTACGCATCGCTTCAACACGACAATCGTCCGTCACAGGCAGCTAAGTAAAATGAATCAATTTACTACGACTTACTCATTTCAGTGGCTTACTAACTTCAAACCGCGTTTACCTATTGCTATTTTCATTACCTAAGTCAATTACTAGACGGTAGTGAGAGTTGCATTATTCGAAACTTTGTACGCATGCCATCTGTTGTTGCAACTGTGAAACACCAATAGGTCGCTTGTACTCTCACGGTTACTAGCGCCATCTATCAAGCGGGAGACCTTACTACGAGCGCATTGAACACACTGCCTGCTCACGCTACCAGCCGAGTGTAACCTGTACTATGATGACAGAGGAACCAGCTGTTAAAATCCACAATCTGAAGTGAAGGTTAGCCAGGAGAGAGCATATGCGACCCGCTTAATCCAAGTTGCTAGATGGGTTTGAGGACTCCATTTCACTTGGTGATTTTGAACACTACCGCGGCCGTTTGAAAGAGAATTTAGATAGACTTATCTCACTGGATGATGCTATTCACGACCTCTTATCCGACAATGAGTACGAGGAAGATATAAAGGCCTGTGAAGAATATATTGACAACACGAAACGGGCAATCGAGAAGGCTAATAGACGTATGGACAACGATGTGACCGCTTCCACTGCACGATTGAATGTACACGGATCAACTCAGCCAAATGCAACCCTCCCTTTTGGTCCGGTCACACAGTCGGAGAAGCTTCCCGCAATCAAATTTGATCCCTTTGCAGGTAATGTCGAGACTTGGTCTCGATTTTGGAAGCAGTTCCGATCCTCCATTGACGAAGACGCTTCGCTTTCGACTATCAATAAGCATGTTTTCCTCCGAGGATACTTGGAGGGGAGCCAAAAATTTTGATGGACGGAATAGCTGTGACTGCAAATACATAGGAAGAAACCAAGAGAATTATGCTCGCTTGATATGGAGACACGAAACGCATCATTCAAGCCCACTTGGATTTTCTCGAGGGCCTACCTCCGGCAAAATCTGCCACGCCAGACGAATTGAACACCAATTTCATCGAGTGTCATCGCAGCGTCCAAGCACTTCGGGCATTGGGGAAGATGTTAACGGTTACGGTAGGGTGTTGATACCTAAAATACTACGCGCCTTTCCGCCCGAATTTTGCCAGCGGTGGATCGTCCATGTCAAACGGCAGGATCTTTCAGAAGGACACATTCTGAAACTTAAGGAGTTCCTCGGCGAAGAAGTAGTCGGCACGCTCACCGTACAGAAAATACGCGGAGAGACGCTTGATCGACCGAACTACATCCCCTCAGCAGCGGCGCTTCATGTAAACTCTAAACACTGGAAATCAGGACGAAAGGACAGACATACTGGGGACCGTTTCTGTGTGTTTTGTGAGTCACAGGGTCACTGGGCTCAAGAATGCAAGAAGATTACGGGGGTTAGCGAACGCAGAGAGAAGCTGAAATCAGCACATCGCTGCTTTCTGTGCTTGAATCGCGGCCACAACGCAAGAGTTAGCAGCAAGAGGGGTGGAGGCTTATGCACGCGATGCAAAGGGGCGCATCAAAGATCTATACGTAATGATACGGGGGCCGTTATTACACCTACTAAAGAGACTGCACCAACTACCGTCGGCAAGGTAGACGTCGCCTCTCCTGGTTTCACCTACTTACAGACAGCACGTGTATGGGTTATGGGACCCACAGGACTTAGCAAGCTCACGCGTTCTTTTGGACGCCGGCAGACAGTCAAGCTTTGTCGCTAAGACTTAATTTGACGATTTGAAATTAGAGGTGGTTGATTGCCGGGACTTTGTGGTAAGTGCATTCGAGTCATGGTTCTCTGACTCAGGCCCACGCAGAGTTGCGCGCTTGTGCGCAAAGAGCATATGGAAAAATAGCACCGTAACTATCACTGCCTTTGAGAGTATTCACGCCCTAATGTCCTCACCCCACGGTCCCTCATGACATCACTAATATGGCGCAGACTCGCGAAATATAACTAGCCGACCCGAGGGATGGAGAACGAGACCTCCCCATTGAGGTCCTGATTGGAGGGGAACATTATTGAAGAATCATAAAGGATGATTCTACAATACGCTTTTCTTCCTCACTGGTTTTGCTCCCTACGAAGTTCGGCTGGATTTTGAATGGAAATAGAACGGGCATTACTGCTAACGAGATTATGTTTAATCACATAAATCTGGAGAACCTGGATAATGATTTGCGAAGATTTTGGGACCTAGAAACAATTGGAACCACACCAAACCAACATAAGATACTGAAGGAGGGAGCCTCCCAAATACTACAAGAATTCCGCGACTCGTACCGTATAGAACACTGTCGCAAAGTCGTACGACAACCGAAGAAGAATATGTGCGACCTGTCTCTAAATCGTGACACTGCAGAAAGGACGTTCCGTACCCTCCAGAAGCGACTACAACAAGATGACACTTTGCGGACAATTTACGAAGAGCAGATGTTAGACCACCTACTGAAGGAGCAGGTGGAACTAGCGCCAACTACAGAAAATTCGACTGGAGTATTTTATCTGCCACACCATGCGGTGAAAAAGGAAGGCCGCGGGAAATTCAAGTTGAGAATAGTCTTCGACGCATCATCCAGCGAAGGCAACAGCCCCTCTATGAATGATGTACTTGAGATGGGCCCCAACCTACTCCCTGAAGTGTTAGCGAATCTACTACGTTTTCTCGGACTTCCTGTGGCAGTAATTGGTGTCGTACAACAAACTTTCCTCCAACTGTCTCTGGGCCGGAGGACTAGAGATCTAACAAGGTTCTTTTGGTACAGGATCTCCAAAGACGATAAAGGCAACCGCTACACCACACATGAGTTGGTAACCCACAGGCTCACTCGTCTTCCCTTCGGTCTCTCGTGCAGCCCTTTCCTGCTCTCCGCGACTGTGAGGGAACTTGCCAAAATTTGTACAGAAGAATATCCTAATGCAGCCCCCCTGTTAGATAGCAATATGTTTATTTATGACTTTGTAGCCGGGGTTGAGGACAGCAATGGAGCAATCAGTATTTATTACGAGCTGAGTGCCTTGATGACAACCACCAAACTCCCAATGGCTAAATTGGCCATCAGCTGCGAAGAACTAAAAGGGATTTGGAAGGCAGAAGGTCAGGAGATTAAGAGTACGACGCAAGCCTTTGGCGTAGATTGGAATACAGAATTCGACACACTCTTGGTTGATCTCAGGGACATCCAGGATAAAAAAACACAAGGGCCCGCAACTAAAAGGCAACTGCTCCAAACGACTGTTCGGTTTTACGACCCCTTGGGCCTGTGTTCACCTGTTTCCGCTATCGCGAAGATACTCTTCCAAGAAACCTGGTTTAGGGGCATGAAGTGGGAGGAGATTCCGCCCCATAACGTTGGAGCCCGTTGGCACGAATGGATAACTTCATTACCTCTTCTAGCGGACATCGACATTCCTCGTTGGATGGGAACATCAAAAGTTCACGACACCCAGATACATGTGTTCTGTGACGCGTCCGTAAAAGCTTATGGAGCGGTCCTGTACGTCCGATCGTCTACACGTGAAGGCGTTATAGTCAGACTAGCTTGCAGTAAAAACAGTCTTGCTCCAGTGAAGAAAATAACCATTCCTGATCTGGAAATTCTCGCCGCGCTTGTAGGAGCGAGACTACTGGAGTACTTCTGCTGAGAGACAGGCTTGGACATCAGGGATGCCACATTATAGACTGACGCTACGGTGGCTCTGAGCTGGATACGTAGTAATACCAGTAGATGGAAAATATTCGTTTTTAAGAGGGTCAAGGAAATACAGACATACTATGCCGAAACAGTGGAAACATTGCCCAGGAGCAGACAACCCTGCAGACCTCCTGTCTAGGGGCGTGAACGCAGACCAGCTAAAAGGTATGGACACATGCTGGTGAGGACCGGCTTGGCTTTCGAAGGGATTCGAATCATGGCCATGTGACACGGGCACTACGAAGCAGTCCCCGCCCGAAGAAAGGAAGACTCCTCATCCAGTCCTACACATCCAGACTCATGCACCTTTGCTTGGCACGTCAAAGTATAGTTCCTATTGGAGGTTGCTGCGCGTCATAGCTTGGATCTTTCGCTTCATAGGCAACATCCGGCGTGCCCACTGATCGTCCGGCGAACTGACAGCGTCAGAACTCACTGAAGCACGCCTACACTGAATCAAGTCGGTCCAGGCTGAATGTTTCTCGGCGGAACTTGACGCACTTCAGAAAAACGCTGATCTGCCCAGGGAATAAAAAATCACTCGATTCAACCCATTCCTAGAAGATGGACTTATTCGACTCGGAGGGCGCTTACAATGCGCCGATCTTTCTAAAGACTTACGTTACCCCATCCTGCTCGACGGTAAGCACCACTTTGTTTACCTGCTGATTTGGCAAACGCACATACGCCATCATCACTTGGGAGTGCGGGTCATTCTATCCGAACTCAGAGAAGAACTTTGGATTTAGCGTGCACGTCAAGCCATAAAGAAGGTGCTGCAGAAATGTCTTCCTTGCAAGATAGCTAAAGCCCACCACAGTCACCAAATCGAGGCTCCACTTCCCGCAGACCGGGTGATAAACCCAGAAAAACTTTAGGGTTACAAGAATTGACTTCGCTGGGCCTTTGTTTATCAAGGTGAGGAGTAACATGAGAAAAGGTTATATTGATCTCTTTACATGTGCTACTACACGTGCTGTTCATTTGGAATTATGCACTGATATGTCCACCGACAAGTTTTGTTGGCTCTCCAACGATTCGTGGGGAGACGAGGACTGCCACACACCGTTTACACGGACAACGCTCAGACCTTTCATTCCACCAACAAACACCTAGCTCAACTATGATCCTGTCTATTTGCAGCCAAAACTCACCAATTCCTCGCTCATCACTTTATTCCTTGTAAGTTTATTGCTCCGAGGGCAGCTTGGTGGGGACGATGGTGGTAGAGGATGATCGGAACTACGAAACTTTGTCTACGTAAGGTACTGGGTCGATTCCAGGTTTCTGAAGAAGGACTGAATACTACTCATGTGGCTATAGATGCTGCCATTTACTCAAGACCAATTGTGCGGCCCGAAGATGAGGCAGGGACATTAACACCAGCACACTTCCTCACTGGGGAGAGACTAACGGCAATAACATCTGGACCAGAGCCGGAGACGAACGGGAGCCTAACAGAAGAATTTAGGATGCGACAGAAGCATGCAGACGAGTTTTGGAGACGGTGGCAAAGGGAGTACCTCACGACGTTGAGGCGTTTCCATGAAGACCGGCAGCAGCAAGCATCTACCAAGTTCAGGAGAGGAGATGTTGCGCTGCTGCAAGAAGATGTCCGTTCACGGCACATGTGGAAAAGTGCTGTCATCGAACAGCTCATAGAGGGACGAGATGGAATGATACGTACCGTTCTACTCCGCACCCAAGAAGGGAATAAAATCACCCGTCGGATCCAGCTGGTCATTCCAATGGAGGTTGAACAGGGTGGGGAGGATGTGGAGGAACTTCTTTCTTCCTAATACTATGTGAATGTACAGCTGCAAATAGTAGCATATTTTTATGTAAGCTCTTTGCCAATAATATGTGTGTGAATCAAGAAGGCGTACCTTTCATGAACCCGCTAATAGCTACTCCCAACACAAAACACACATAAAAAAAGATGAAATAATTATAAGTCTAATGCTTGAAAGGCTGCAGAAACACACAGCAGTTTGTCATTTAACGACAAAGTGAACTGCCAAGGTTATAAAGAGTCGGCGATAGTTGAATTAAACTTGATCACAGAGCACTGGTGGAATGATGCTGACACACAGAAAATACACGAACTCAAAAAAGACAAGCAATGTAGGTATACTGCAACAATGGGAAAGCAATACATATTGCGTATTCTAAGTGTGTGTTTGTAGCCTTAGGTATCAAGCATGCAGAGCGAATGCGCCATTTTATTTTCATTTGTGGCTTGTTTACCTGTACCAAACTTTCCATATTGTCTCACAAATATCAAGATTTTCGGGGGAAAGAAATATTGAACAAAATCTGTGTGTTTTGATTTTCTCTACAGCTTTTGTCCGAAACATTTACACACACACACACATTAAATACACAGAACGACACAAAACAAACAATAAACAGAACAACACATTTCACTAATTAGGAAGAATGCTGGTCGTGTCCCGTCTTTGCGGTTTATACCCTGGCATTTGCCTTATAACTGAGGAAAAAGCACGGAAAAACCTCGGTCAAGGTAGCCGAAGAGTGCCAGTTGGCACGATGAAGATACATAAACATACAATAATACATAGGTATAACAATAAAAACTTTTGTGTATTTTTTCAGGTGTGTTGGACACGTGATACACACATTAATCTAAAAATGTCCACCAGTATCTGAAGACCGACCGTTAAGTTTCAAACAGATATTTAACACACCTCTCAAGTTACTACACGGACGTGAACAACAAGAAATACGTCCTACTGCTTTACAATTGTGTTCATGCGAAGACTGTATAGTCATTCGTCCATTCATTGATATTTATTTATTTCAAATGCAAAACTATTATTGGATAGAAAATCTCACTATAGATATTACACTCCGAAAACTTACAGGTTATTTTTCCTCGTGAATCTTTCAAATCGGCCACATTCCGGTGTGATGGGCGGATTTTTGTATGGTAGCTACCACGAACATCGGAGTCAAAGATTTAGAAATGACGGATAGGCCGTAAACTTGTGGGAGTTCAACAGCTGGATTTGATGTTTTAATGAAATGATTTAAGGTTAACAAGCATAACGCAGTGAGAATTGCACGACAAACCAAGCGAACTTCAGAGATGGGATCTAGGCTTATGGCTAGACCGAGGAATCGTGGTTCGATTCCCGGCAGAGGAAGTGACTCCTTCATTTACACCTAAAGCATTCAACCAGCTCTGGGCGGCCCAGAGAGTTTCCTGTTCGATGCGTACCGGTCATACCTTCACCAGGGCGTAAAGACGGCCGCTAACTTCCATAGACTCTCCAGTTTAAAAATCAGTGGAGCTAACCAATATGCGTTCTTAGAGTGAATATAAACAAATTTTAACCCAGGAAACCCATAGACAAAAGGAATGAATTCCACAGAGTGCAAAACAAACCAGCGCGTTTAAAGGATTTTTTATTCTCATAATTTGACATTGCATTCTCCACTGAAAACCGATTTAGGCGAGGTAGGGTCTTACAGTGAGAAAAATATTTACTCACTAGCTTCATATTTAAAGGAGTGGTCTAAATATGTACAATCTGCTTTAACATTAAAGAAATATGAATTTATCGCAGATTGTATATTATTTATGTTTTACATGATTTTGAGAAAAAACAACCATATTTTCTCTAAATTAGATCGGCGTTAGTAAATGAGATATTTTTTCCGAAAGAAATTAATTAATATTGAATTATACTTAGATAAAATGTGGGCTTCAAACGGATAATTATTAATTTAATTAATGACATTTAGATCAAAATGACGAATGACAATGATCTTAAATCGCGAATAAATAAGAATCAAAATGGAAGCGATTCTGACGAACTTCAAAGTAGCAGCACAGAAGAAATGTCGATCCTTAAATCTCCCGTCTCCCTCACATTCTCCCAGTTTTTTTTTAGCAACGTCCCATTAATGACATCTTGCAATTACTCCAAGCTAATGTCTTAATATTATGTAAACGGCCCTTAGGTGGAATTTGTAGCTGCTATTTAAGGTGTCCAATTTATTACATTTTGTATGCAACGACTGTTTTGAGCTGCAATCCTAATTCAGTCCACGTTCTCACAAACGGCTTCTTTAATAATCATTTTAATATTATCATCCACCATAAGCCTAATGTTCCAAGCAGAATCCTTCTGAATCACATCACGTACTTTTTAATCTTCCAGTTTCATTTTTGTCATTTATTTTGAAACTGTCACTAACTCAGGCTACGTCGAAAAAAAGCTATAGGGCTTTAACAAATTATGAAATGGAAAAGAGTGTAAGGAAGTGGTCATATCCTAACTTGAAGGAAATCCTAGTATTTTCCTGGACATAATAAAGAACACTAAGAAATAAGCGTATCAAAGGGGTGTCCCAGCCAAGATTCGAACTTTTAACCTTTCGAATATAAGCCATCAGTAGGCACACCGTTTGGGACATCTTGGTCTATCCGCCCACCTGCCACTTCGTCTATCCCACCTCGACATAAACTGTTGCATCTGCAGGTGGGTAACTAACAATTGATGCGTTCCCACCTGTATATTTAGTTTGGATGTGTTGCCGAGCGGGAGAAATGGGTGTGACTGTTGGGGTAATAGTTAGTACAACAGTTGAGTCGAAACAAAAGAATTTATTAATTTTACTCCCCGGAGTACAGACGGTTCCTGTCGGTAGACTGTCCAGATTGAGAGTGTTCTGCCAGGCTTGGTTACAAGAACTTCAAACTGAATATAATCGCCACACAGTTAGGCCCAAACACTGACATGGCTCACAAGGGTTCACACGTGTTGTA
>Ga0131853_10017625_pt1 | contig 13001 bp, 12 predicted proteins | sample TergutLab28metaG_FD_92764 | JGI IMG/M metagenome (GOLD analysis project Ga0131853, IMG submission 92764) | Labiotermes labralis P1 segment gut microbial communities from Petit-Saut dam, French Guiana - Lab288 P1 (version 2) (version 2) | ecosystem: Host-associated > Arthropoda: Insects >...
ATCACCCGCACAATATTGGGTGAGGAGTACAGATCACTTAGCTCCTCGTTATGCAGTCTCCTCCATTCCCCCGTTACCTCGTCCCTCCTAGGTCCAAATATTCTCCTCAACTCCATATTCTCAGAAACCCTCAGCTTCATTTTTTCCCACAATGTCAGCGACCAAGCTTCACACCCATAAAAAACAACAGGCAAAGTTATAGTTCTATATATCTTGATCTTTACATTTTTGGGTAGCAACCTGGAAGTGAAAAGGTTCTGGACCGAATGATAGCAAGCATTTCCTGACCTCAATCTGCTCTTAATTTCTTCTGGAATAGGATTTTGATTTGTTAAAGTTGTTCCCAAATATTTAAACTCTTCCATACTCTCGAAGGTACTATTATCAAACCTCACACTCTGAATTTGTCCTGCATTCTGATTTCGAGACATGACTATGTACTTAGTTTCATCAGCATTTACTTCAAGTCCAGTCTCCCTAGTAGCAGCTACTAAAGCTTCTGCATTTTCCTTTAGAGTATGTATGCTTCCTGCCAGTATATTAACATCGTCGGCGTAAGCCAGCAGCTGATGTGTAACATTTAGTTTCAAGCCATCCCTGTTTACCTGAACCCTCCTAATGGCGTTGTCTAAAGCAAAGTTAAAAAGCGTTGGTGAGAGAGCGTCTCCTTGTTTCAAACCATTCCTAATAGGGAACCTGTCAGACACATTCTTGCCTACCCGGACTCTTCTATATGTTTCAGTCAGACTCATCTTTACTCTCCTTACAAGTTTCCTAGGGATACCAAACTCAATGTGAATATTATATAAGACCTCCCTCCTAACTGTATCATAAGCCTTCTTGAAATCTATAATTTACTGATGAACTTCTTCGTTGTATTCCCATATTTTCTCAAGTATTTGCCGAATGCAGAATATAAGATCCATAGTCGACCTGTTGCGAAGAAAGCTACATTGAATATCCCCAATAATTTTCTTAGCAAATGGAATTAACCTTGAGAACAGAATGTTGAATAAAATTTTATAATTGGTTGGCAAAAGTGATATGCCCTATAATTATTACAATCTGTTTTATCCCCCTTCTTATGAATAAGTACTATGATCGACTCCTTCCACTCTTCAGGCAGTTTCTCCTTCTTCCAAATAGAAATAATAAGTTTATAAATCTCCAAGTAAATTGTTCCACCTCCTGCTTTAATCAGTTCTGCTGGTATTTGGTGAATACCCGGCGATTTGTAGCTTTTTAGCTTGTCGATAGCCAGCTGAAACTCAAAGGCACTTGGCTCAGGTACCAATGGTTCTGCTGTGTGTATTTCTGCCTGCCCAACATCCCTAAACCAATGCACGTTGAATATTTTGGAGAAATAGTTCCTCCACCTAGCCACAATACTGTGGGAGTCTGCAACCAATTCGCCTTTCTCATCCATTACTATATTACATCTAGGCTGGTACCAAGTCTTGAAGTGTCCATTGTGCAGTGCAGACGTGTTGTTCGGTTGCTCCATGTATACCGTCACTTCGTTTTGTGTATGCTGCCAGTGCTTTCAGTGCTGACGCGTTCCTTTTACCCAGTCACTTTGTTTTTTTACTTCCTTTTATCGATCTACCTCAACTCAGTTCTTTGCTTTTGGACCCTCAGCTGGTTAATTGACTGCTCCACATAATTTTCTGCTGACTAAATTGACTGACTTCTTATCGGCCGCATTTGATATCTCAACCGCAACTGCGGTCGCCTCCACGCATCGCGCCTCGCCAATATTCGGGTTCTGCTGCTTCAACAACGATGGATCGTTCTTCTATGGCGCTAGGCCCCACCGCTTCACCGTCAAAGTTTAGTCCCACTTTGGCCCTCTTACCGCCGCTGCTCCATTCGCGATCCCTGTCCGCGCCTCTCTCCCAAACTCCTCACCGTCATGCGCGTTCTATTAAGCCCCCACCTTAGTCAAATGGGACCTTGGACCCTGGACACGCGACTCCTTCACACCAGACCTGGCAAACTATCAAGTAAACGAAGAGGACCCATTTGATGCCGGAAACGTCTCAACCGGGAGCTCCTTCCCCATTCACCTCTCGGAACCGGTTTGACGAGCTCTCTCACCTCTCTGAGGATGATATTCATAGCTTTAACGAAGATCTCACTGCTAATGAGGGTTCTCCCCGCGCCCAGCAGCCCCGGGAACGCAAGCCGCCTCCCATATATGTGTATGGCGTAACCAATTATCAGGACATGGTGTCGTAACTCACGGCCACTCTTGAGGAGGAGCAATACTACTGCAAAGCGCTTACTGAAGAAACGATCAAAATCAATGTTTCCACCTCTGATTCCTACCGTCGGCTGATTAAACTACTACACGCAGACAACGTCAATCACCATACTTATCAGCCGTGGGGCTAACAAGCCTACAGTGTGGTCCTGCGTCACCTCCATCACACCATCCACCCGGATATCATCAAAGGTGAGCTTGAGGATCTGGGACACACAGCCCGCAATGTGCTCAACCTTCCGCCATCGACTGACCAAGGTCCCTCTGCCTTTTTACTTTGTGGATCTTGAACCGCGCGATAACAACAAGAGTATCGATGACCTCCAATTCTTATGTAATATGAAGATCACCATCGAAGCACCACGGAGGAAAACTTCTATCGTACAGTGCACCCGAAGCCAATCTTACGAGCATACTAAAACCTATTGTACCCGCCCGTTTGCCTGTGTTAAATGTGGTAGGGTCCATAATACGGCACAGTGCACGAAAGATCCCGCTACCCCGGCGACGTGCGCCCTTTGCGGTGAGGCGCATCCAGCGAACTATAAAGGATGTGATGTCCACCGCCGATTTCAGACAGCTCGGAGCGATTCCGCCCCTTGTCCTCGACCCCCTACTCCTCGTATGCCCACTCCGCACGTCAACAATGGCGATGTTCGCCACTTACCTCCCCTACCCAACACTCAACTCCCTGTACCACTCCCCAAACCCCCTTCTACCTCGTATTCCCATGCCGTCGCCCCAGTCCCCAGGGTTTTGATCTCGGGGCACAGTTTCCGCTTTTCTCACCGAGTTCAAGACTTTGTTTAGCCAACAAATGCAACAGACCGGCACTATACTTACCATTCTTACTGCCATTCTGCCTCGCCTTACCGCATAATAGTTGTCGCCTTACGTCTTGCTCTCTGGAACGCCAACGGCCTTTGTTCGCATCGTTTGGAACTCCAAACCTTCCTCGATATGCACAAAATTGATATAGCCCTCATATCGGAAACAAACTTTACGTCCCGTACGGTCTTCCGGCTTCCCCGCTATACTGTCCCCCACTCAATACAACCTGACGACACCGCGCACGGAGGTGCGGCGTTTTAATCCGCAGCTCCCTACGTCACCACGAAATCATTAGCATACAAACCCCAGAAATGCAAGTTATTGCTGTCCACCTTGAAGCCATTCCATGGCCTTTGACGGTATCTGCCGTCTACTGTCCCCCGCGCCACGCTCGTTCCTCTGCCACATATTTCGTCTTCTTCCAATCCCTGAGTCCACGGTTCCTGGGCGGAGGCGACTGGAACGCGAAGCATAACATTTAGGGAACGCGACTTATCATGCCCAAAGGACGCACACCCCTCTCTGTAATCCGTGAATGCCATGGTAAATACTTCAGCACAGGCGAACCGACCTATTGTCCGACGGTCCACCACAGGTTACCTGACTTGTTGGACTACTTTTTCGCCCGAGGTATAGCGGCTAACCATTTACGGGTTGAGCCCGTGTTCAAGCTGTCATCAGATCACTCGCCGATCCTTGCAACCGTCGGAGCCCATGTCCTCCCCGTTTGGTCCCCCCCCCCACACACACTACAAACCATACTGATTGGGAAGCATTTCGTGCTTATATTACCACTCTCATCGAACTTTACCTACTTATCAAGCAACGAAGCGAGTTTGACGACGCATCGCATCACTTTAATACCCTCCTTCAGGACGCCGCTTGGCACTCCTCTCCTCCCCCTCGGACGCCTCCGGCGCCGGTACACGCCACTCCCCTCCACATCCGTAATCTTGTTAAAGACAAACGCAGGTCCCGCAGCCGGTGGCAACGATTGCGAAACCAGGGTGATCGCGCCATTGGCAAGCGCCTGAAACAGAACTTACAGGCCGCCTTAAGGGACGCCCGGAACGCCACTTTTACCAATTATATTACATCAGTCTCGCCGGACGACACTTCCCTCTGGAAAGCTACTAAGGGTTTCAAAGGACCCCAAGTCTCTATACCCGAGGTCCGGACATCGAATGGCAGTTGGGCTAAGCGAGACATCGAGAAGGCTACGGCTTTTGTGGAACATCTTCGCCAAGTGTTCACGCCGATCTCGTCTTTTCATCCTCACGACCTCGTAGTCTCCGATTCCTTAGACGTGCCTTGCCCCATGTCTCTCCCTATCACACCTTTCTCCCCCGCGCAAGTGTCCGCAGCGATTGCGCGCCTAAATGTACGCAAGGCGCCCGGTTATGTCCTCATCTCGGGGAAGGTGCTCCAGGAAATACCTCCTGCGGCTGTCGTCATCTTTACCACTCTCCACAACAGTATCCTCTGCCTCTCCTACTACACGCTCCTGTGGAAATTTGCACAAATCATAATGGTGTCGAAACCTGTCTAACCGGCCCATGACGTGGCCTCTTATCGCCCTATCAGCCTGCTCCCCATTCCGTCTAAGGTTTTTGAGAAACTCCTTTTAAAGCGACTTCGGTCCGATGTGGACCTTTCCCACCTCATTCCCGGCTACGAGTTTGGTTTTCGACCCGGCCACTCTCCTATCGAACAGGCGCATCGTATTGTCAATGAAATCGTGGCAAGACTTGAGGAACGCGCACTGTACAAGGCGGTCTTCCTTGACATCGCCCAGGCTTTCGACAAAGTTTGGCACATTGGCTTGCTGTATAAACTGAAAGCCACATTTCAAGGCCCATACTATCCGCTCCTGCAGTCGTACCCTATCGAAAGTTACTTCCAGGTCCGGTATAATGGCATGTGCTCTGACTGCTACGAGGTGAGATCCGGTGTCCCCCAGGGCAGTGTTCTTGGCCTTCCTGCTCTAATTCTTTTCAAGCCGATCTACCTACGAAAGACTACACCACTATCGCGACTTTTTGCGGACGACACGGGGCTCCTGGCAGTGCATCGTGATCCTGCCGTCGCATCCCATCGCCTCCAGAGCCACTTAACCCTCCTCCACAACTGGTTCATACTGTGGAAAATCCGTGTCAACCCGGCGAAGTCTGCACATGTTACCTTCACCACACGACCCGTTACTTGCCCTCCTGTATTTCTACACACCACTCCAATCCCAGTCAAACGCGACGTTAAGTGCCTCGGGTTATATCTCAACGCCAACTGACCTGGCGGAAACACATCCAAAGTAATCGCCAACACCTCGACGTCAAACTACGAGCCACATCCTGGCTTTTAGGTCGTCGCTCTCATCTCTCTCTTCCAAACCAACTTCTGCTTTACAAATGTATCCTCAAGCCCGTGTGGACATATGGAATCCAGCTGTGGGGCTGTGCGAAGCCCTGTCACACGCAAATCCTTCAACCTCTTCAATCCAAAATTCTACGCTACCTTGCCAACGCCCCTTTGGTATGTCTCCAACCTCCAATTGCATACCGAACTTGGTATACCATTCGTCTCAGCGGAGATCTAGAGATCTTCCCTTCTCTACCACAGGCGGCTGGTTGGACATCACAACGCCCTGGTTGCTACCCCGTCTACGCCTCCCAACGTTGCCCGGCGGCTAAAGTGCCGATGGACATCTGACCTTCATATTGTGACCGGCGACTAACTTGTGCCTACTGCCCAGTGGGGCCCGTCGGAGTCTCGTCAATGGATGACTATTCCTTTCCGTTGTGTCTTCCCTCACATAGATTGTAAATTTGCAGTTCTAAATAATAATAATAAAAGTCTCGTACCCCTTTTTAAAGTCACTGATGCGCCTATAAATGTCTCTAATGTTCTTTTATCTTATTGTTAATTTCAAGTTCCTCAATTTTAGCTCTCAGATGTGCCTTCTTTTTTTTTTCCTGAAATACTTGCTAACTTCACGCCTTACCTTTTTCAAATTATCTTCATTGCTTTGGCTTGGATCCAGTATCCACTTAATTTAAACCCGCTTCCTTTGATCCAAAAAAACCTAAACATTCTTAATCAAAACAGGGTTTATTCTGCTTAAATTCATCCAAACCCAGACTCTCTTTCGCTGACGTTTGTATATTCTCTTTAATAAAAAAATTAAAAAATAGAACAAAATGAAATAAAATGAGTGAATTGAAACACAAAAGAACAAATCAGGTTGAACTCTGAGAAAATTACTACAAACCCTAGTACTAATCTATACCAGGGGGAGATAGCCAGTCCACGGTGGTAGATTAACATAAACAGTAGACTGCAGACCGTAATAGTAATCCATAATCAAAAGGAAACCCCGAAAAGTCCGGCGATGCACTTACGCTCCAACCGAGTATTTGTCCAAGCAGCGAGCCTTCACATCTCAGAAACTCAACTCGGTCACAGCGAAAGAGAGCTGCCAGAGTAAAACATTCCATCCCCCAACGCCTCGCGGACAACAAAGAAACGGAAAAAAAGGGAAAACGAACCAAGAGGTTGGGCGGAATGAGGCCACGACCAATCGACACTCCAAGATTTGCCAAATCACCGATAAAACTTACAAATATTTCCATGGTCATAACAAAGTTTTTCAACGAAACTGTTGTTACGTAAACATAAAATTCTTGTGGAAGACGACTGCTTACTGAGGCACATGACAGAGTTAAATTTTGAAAACAAAATTCAAATAGTGCTAATGGATATACGATGTGTTTCGGCATCACTTTTTGCAGGACCGAACCCCCTTAAAATTCGTGGACGCACACAGTACCACAACAGAAAAAATGTTATTAGTAGAAGGCAAAGGAATAACACAAAAAGGGCAAGAGAAATATACAAATAATTCTTGAAAGTTCTCACAAGTTTTGCTTGTTCTAATCTGGAATAAGAGTGAGTCACCATCTGATCATTGTATTTAGCAACTTGTTCCTGTGATGATGTGTGATTTATACTGGCAATAACGTCCACTACTTCTTCAACGTCCGTGCTATCATTACCACAGCCTGAATGTTCATAATTTTTCCATAGTTTATCTTTAAATTCCGGAGGGCTTGAACACACCAATTCCAAGTCCACGCTGTTGTCACAACACAGGAGTAAATTATATTGAACATAAGGCAATCGCACACCCAAGGGTTACAATTTAAGTCAGCAGAGCTACTCATTTTAACCAGTTGTGTCGTCACTGTAATGTCCAGTGTACTGAGACTGTTATGACTCAAATCCAGGTGGATTAGCTGAGGTAAATCAGTGAAGATATCAGAGCCCAAGTCTGTTATATAATTATGACTTATATCTAATTTAGTTACGTGCCCAACGCCTTGTAGGTTATACAGCATTCCGATCTTATTGTAATCAATGTATATTTACTGAAGGTTTGGAAGCTTTTCAAAAGCTTTTGGTGGAATGTGAGAGAGATTACAGGCTGAGAGCTGTAGAATTCTAAGAGAAGTGGAATAAAGGAAAGGACCTTCATCAGGCAGTTTGAGACCCTTGTTACTGGAAAGCGACAGTATCTGGAGGGAAGGATTGCGTATGAAGGTCTTCGGCTTGATTACCACGAGACTGTTTCTAGAGAGGTCCACTGTTTGTAGCTTGCTCTGTCCCAAGAAGGCGTCCTCGTCGATATGGCCGATGTAGTTCTTGGATGCATTCAGCTCTACAAGCGAAATCACCCTTAGGTGCCTTAGGGATGTCTTGTCGAGTGACTCAAGTACATTTTCGGAAATGTCGAGTTTCTGCATGTAGCGGTCAAACCTGAAATTCATATTAAAATTATTCCTACTACGCGTCCGTTTTTATTGTCTCTATCAAAGTGCTTATGAACATTCGGCTTCTACCATATTACTTTGCCACATATTTAGGCGCTAGTCGTCAGAAATGTTTCTAATTGTAAGAATGTGGATTATCGGGAATTCTCACGTTTAGGTTTCGAACTAAATGGGGAAGGTACAACATAGAGGGCCTATGTGTAAATGGACGGATATAATGAAAATGTGTTTGTAAAAAGTAGTTTATAAGGAACTGGATGAATTGATGTGGCTCCGGACGGCCTCACATTGTGGACACGAGGAAGAGTCTACACAAAAATGTAAGCTATTTGCGTGGTCGGTAAGCTCGCAATAATCCGAAATATCTACATTCATATTGGCCATGTCTCTTCGTGTGTCATATGAAACGACTCGGCTCACACAGAAATTACAGATGTAAAATTCTACGCTGGGTGATTTTGCAAAATTTGTCGAAAAAATTCCAGTTTGTTTAAAATTGGGAAAATTGCAAGAATATTATACGCCGGTTGAAGCTGAAACTGCTGTAATGGGTACTAATCGATACCGATTCATAGCAAACAGTACTGATTTTGTTTATTTCTTCATGCGATTTATATTGTTCGCTCTGTTTAGAACACAAGTATGGTTGAACAATCTGTTCCAATGTAAGAAGCTGTTTCAATAAGAAATTTATTGACGCGATACTAAATACCTTCAAAAATATATTAGTTTCCTTAATATTAAATCAATCTATACAATATCACAATATCATCGTTGGCTGTCACACGTTTATGTAGAACCTTGTGTTTAATAACTCTTTATATATAATCGTGGACACAATAACTTATGAACTTAAATGTTAGACCCTTTTGTTCTGTAAAATGTGTAACTGTTGCTGGAGCTACCCTGTGTAGCCCTCCAGCAAATAATTGCGTCTAGCTCGCAAGTGTTTGAATCGAGATTCCTACGACGACTGCAACACAGATTTCTTAACACATCATTAATTAACACAATAACTGATATGATTGTGGTATGATAACCCTTGTGTTTGCCTTGAAAGACTACAACCCTTTGTTGTATCACAAGTATAACTAAACTTGTTGTCTCTTTAATCCTCCATGGATTGCTACACACGCACACAGTGTCACTAATTCTGGACAACTGAAGCCAAGCTATAGCAAGACGCGACCACTCCAAGCTTAGAACAAAGACTGTTCTCTAAGCGTCTAAATGCCTGTGACGTCACTACCACGTGCCGATTGCATCATCTTACACGGTCAAAAGTTGTGCAATCACTGCCACGCCTATGTGCGAGAAAATCCAACTATAAAAATTCGCCCTTAGCGTAACATATATGTTGAATCATTATGGAAAATAAGAACGTGGGATCATAATATTTAGTGTATATTAAACATTCAAACATCGTATGCATCTAGTTTGTTTTATTGCGTTTATACTGCTGTCAACCGCCAGGGCTGGGATAGGCAGTCACGAAAAAGGAACCTTCCATCAGCCACAAAAGTCATGCCAGATTAGTAAGGAACTGTGTAGACACATTGTTCTGTAGACACGTTGCTGTGTAGATAAATTGCTCTGTAAGACAAGGCTGTATCCTTATACTGTGTGCGATAATGGTATAGTGTAATGCAGTTCAAGGTTTCTCTATTCCGTACAAAATATATTAATGCTTCATTGCACATAACTGGAAGCAAAATAATTATTTTCTGGAATTACGTGGACGTCAAGAGTGTACATTTAACACGAGTAACAAATAAGTGTTCCATTTTTTCTTCCTCTTATCAGGATCGTTTTGGTTTCTGAAGACATTCGGAAGTAACAGCAAGTCAGAGGAGGGTGCAGAAAACTCACATAACAAGGCGCATAGAAAATTTACTCCTCACAAAATATTAGATTGTTGAAGTTCAAGGATTTAACTACGCCTGAACAGTGTATGAGATTGAGGTTCCCAAATTTTCAGACAATCAGCCTAGGAAGATGGTTACTTTGTTAGCCCTTCACACTGGCTGCCTTTACTCCCAGGATATATTAATGGTACTCATTTCTGTTAGAGCCTGTGTTGATCCTAGGGACATTGTTGGGGCGGAGAAAATATGTCAAAAAAAGTTTCCGATTACTCCATCGGGAATCGAACCCGCTACTTTCTGGCTTTTAGTGCAATGTTTCAACCAACTCCGTACGCCACGGCGTACTCCCAATTTAAATAGTGGGATTTAGAAATCGTTGTTAATCTGCTGCTCCATTTCTCGGACGAGCGTTGCTATTGGTCATTCGAATAAATTTCCATTTTGTCTGATATTCGCAGTTGGTTTTATTACGGCGTCTTGCAAATATTTGACGGCAGTTCCGTCTTGTAAAATACACAATGATTTTTCTTATTTTATTTGGTGTCCTTCCCCCCCCGCCTCCGGTAAATGTACATATTGTCGGGAAAGTACAAGGCATACATAGTTCAGACCCTTTGAAACCTGACACTTAGGTATAGCGAACACTTCAGTTACATAAAAATTAACGATCGCCACTGCGCTTGGGCACTGCATATCCTGGAATACATACATGAGAATGGTTCCCTCAAAGACACCATCTCACTAATCAAACGAATGCACAAAACCTCAATGCTAATTCCCTATGAACAATCATTAATCCACACTTTCCATAAAAACGGAAACCTCATTCCTGAACAAAACTTTGGCGAACAAAACCACCTGCCCACAACCGCATTTACCACGTGACCTGCACACACCACTCCTGACCTAGCCACTTTGGAACCTTACGTAACTACCTACGCTCAACCGATCAATACCTACCACACAACTCGCACAAACCAGTCCCGATCAGGCCACGTTGGAAGGAAGTAGCTGTACCAGTATGTGAGTACTTTATTAACTAAATCCATCCATTGCATCTTCCTATTACGCTTTTAACTCTTCATACTTATTATCCAAAGAGTTTTTAACTTATAAACTTCTACGATATTATATTCCTGTTTTTTTTTGTAAATATTTTAATGTACCACCACCCCATTACTATCAGAAGTTAACAAGCCAACACACACTCTAAGTTCATTCCAGTTAATCTTTGTATTTTACAGTATGACCTGTACCGGAGGCTGCGGTTACAGTTTTAGTACTCCTGATGATGGGTGCTGTGACACCCGAAACATATAGAGTGACTTTGCACTAAATAAATATCTGCATAATGTTGCATCTGGTTGGATTTTTATTAATATTGATTCTCAGCCTATTTTCCTCAATCAATATGAGCGACTAGTTTGCACACCCATGCAATATGACAGCAAAATTATATTTCTGTATATATTAATATTTATATTTTTAGATAGCAAACTTGAAGACACAAAATTCTGCATCGAATGAAAACAAGCATTCCCTCACGTCATTCAGCCCTTCATTTCTTACTGAATGAAATTTTCATATGTTAAGTTTGTTTCCAAATATTTGAACTATTCCACCCTTTCAAAGGAACTATTATCATTCTTTATACTTTGACTTCGTCCTGCATTCTGATCTCGAAACTTGTCCATGTGTTTATTTTTTATCAACATTTACTTCTGGTCCATTCTCTTCCCTAGCAACTATTGACCTTTGGAAAACCAAATGCAATTTGCTTTATATAACGAAATAATCCGTTCCGCGCTGTAAACACTTTCCAACACAATTATAAAAGTCAATGAATTAATGAAGTGTAAAGCAAAGGTGGCTGTATGTTCTGACAGCCATACACAATACTCAATGCAGAGCGAAACCCACGTAGAATTTTTTAATCCTAAAACTGGTGGTACGTTAAGAAAATTCTAGGCTTTAAAGTGTTAAAGAATCTGGGGTTTTCTTTACAGTATGCACGCCTCCAACCAATATATTAACATCATTAGCATAAACCAAAGTCTAATTTATGCCATATATTATCAAACCATCCTGCTATAAGATTCATTCGGACACATTTTCATAATACTCGTACATTGGGGTATGCAAAACGGACGATGCTACAACTAAAGAATGCTACAACGAACAGATTTTATCAATAAAATCAGGATAGTACAACGAAAGCGGAGGAATACTATTGGCCGACGTAGCACGCGCGCGCGCATGATATTCTGGAAATTCCCTCTTCGATTAGAGCGTCAGTCATCATCTTTGTTATGGTTTGTAAGTTTCAGTTATCAGTTTAGTTCAGTTATCTGTTTATTTGCGACTTTAACGGTAAAATTAATATTTTTTTTATTATTCTGCTATATGATTTTAGCTATGACCCGACAAAATAATGTGAGAAAGCTAATTAAACTAGACATAAAATAGCCAAATCTGGATTCATTCTTGAAAAGTTGGACAAACACCCTCCAACCCATAACCTCCCACCGGACAGTCACCCAAGATGAGTAGGAACGATGACTTCTATCTTTCCACCCCTGTGAATTTTTTATGGTTTTATTAGGGAAAATTTGTTTATATTTTCACTGGGAAATATTATTTATGCTTTTAATAGGGAAAGTTTGTTCATAGCTTTCACTAACTAAATTTTGTTTATGTTTTTGAAATTTACACACACAGTGGATAGAAGTTAAATAAATTAAATTTATATCATTTTTACACTTATATTTTTCATTTTGTATTATGTGTTGGTGCTTAAGTGGTTGTGGTGGATGGCAACTTTGCTCCAGGCTGTGGGCCTGGAACGGATTACCCCTAAAAAAATATATTTAAGTGCAGCTACAACGAACAAATGCAATAACGAACGAGTTTTTAGAACCAATGACGTTCGTTATAGCATACCCCAATGTATTTGCCATTACCATGAGAATAGTAGACTCAATGAGACTATTAAACAAGACCTCCTTCCTAACTGAATCACAAGCTTTCTTGAAGTATATAAATGGCCGATACATTCCCTCATTGCATTCTCACTTTATCTCAAGTATTTGACGAATGCAGATTATTTGAACAGCAGTTGACCTGTTGCGTCGAAAACCACATTGATAATCCCAGATGATTTCCTCTGCGTATGGAGTTAATATTGACAGCAGGAAGTTGGAAAAACTTTGTACGTAGCTG
>Ga0131853_10017626_pt1 | contig 13000 bp, 8 predicted proteins | sample TergutLab28metaG_FD_92764 | JGI IMG/M metagenome (GOLD analysis project Ga0131853, IMG submission 92764) | Labiotermes labralis P1 segment gut microbial communities from Petit-Saut dam, French Guiana - Lab288 P1 (version 2) (version 2) | ecosystem: Host-associated > Arthropoda: Insects >...
GAGTGTGAGTACAGAGTGTGAGTACAGAGTGCTGAGGGGAGTTTTTCGACGTAAGAGGCAGGAGAGAAGTAATGAAAGAATGAAGTTTATCATTTATATGCTTTGTGACATGTTTTTATGATGAGCAAGTGAAGGGGGATGGGATGTTCGAGTCATGTAACACCAATGGGGGATGTAAGAAACGCGGAAGATTTCGGTCGGAAAACCTGAAGGAAAAGTCAGTCGGAATACTTACGTTTAGGCTGGAGGATAATAATTAAATTGGATGTTAAAAATACCCTGGGTGGAGGGATATGTGTAAGAATAGGGTCCAAAAGCGATGGATTTTCTGAGCAGCTCAGTTGCTATTATGTTCTTAAGAAACTGCGTAACCGAATTTCCGGCCGTTGTCTTCCAGCTGCTTGTAAATTGAAGAAATCCGTAAAAATTTCAGAGCAATCTAACAGTAAACACTGTATTACAAACACAAATGGGATTGAAGTGTTACTGCTATCCTCGGACACTGTGGGCAGAATGTTAAGGCCCGCGTTGCTTGTAGTTACGATTATGAAGTGAAGAATCCCGAGCTAGCTGTGAACCGGTGCTTGACACTCTGAATAACGAAGCCATAAGTAGCCGATCCAGCTTCCCATATCATGCGTTGAATTAACGAAGATTGGAGTGGTTTCGGGCCTCAAGCTTGACTCAGATTGTGTCATGGTTCACTTTTAATTAAAAATCAAGTACACGACATCAACATACGGCAGTACACCCTTTTAGCCTTCATGCAAGAGGAACGCCCAGTGACGTGTATGATTCTAAATACGGCTCTCTGAAGAAATCTGCGCACTACTTCATAAAACATTTTGCGCCGTCATCAATACAGATTGCAAAGGGTGTGGGGGTGGGGTGTTTCTCATAAATAATGTGGACAATAAGGACTACCACAGTTGTGTGCATTTTGAGTTAACACTGCACTCTGCGCCTATCTATATCAATTCCTTGTTCTTTTTTGGGGTAGTTTCGAAAACTGCCACAGATTGCCCATATGTTTTCCATTGTGAATAACGTAATGGTGCCATGCACCCCTTTAAGTATTATGGCTGTTCGATAAAAGTCTTTGAAATTATATATATATATATATATATATATACACACACACACACACACACACACACACACAAGTGCAGTATTTCCTCATATGGGCTTTGATCAGTCATATAAAGTGAAAACGTAACGACTTTTATACTTATTTCTGTCGGCCAATGGCTTGGAGTGTCATAATATTAAAAAAAATACAGTACAGACCGCTAGATATTTGTTAATATGAGCCACAGTAGGCCACTTTACATTTCGTACCGTGGTCCTAATGTACGCTTTAGAGTAAATTGTCAGAAGACAGACTGTGAGGCTTCTGATTACAAAGCCTTCTAGGCGCGTCTGCAAAGTTAAGAAAAGCGACCGTTAGCTGCATCCCGTCTATCTGTGTCGGCGTGGAACAACTCGGTTCCCGCTGTACGGATTTTTCTTGAAATTTGATGTTGGGGAAATTTAATTAATCTTTAGGCACCATGCATCCTATATATAGGACAGACGTACCGATACTCCCCAGAGGAGGCACCATGCATCCTATATATAGGACAGACGTACCGCTACTCCCCAGAGGAGGCACCATGCATCATATATATATATATATATGACAGACGTACCGCTACTCCCCAGAGTATTCTTTTTATGTATTTGTTCAACAATTATATTTAATTATATTTTAGACTCTCTCTCGCCATCTTCGTTTATTCATCCACAAAATATCGAGTATTTCCTAATGTTATCCTTCTTGGTTCGTAAAATATTCACATTTTCCATAAATGGCGTGTTTAAACTGTAAATGTCCAGCTTCAGGGCCAAAAGGTTAATATCCTCCGAGTTAATTGAAGTTTGGTTAAAACGCACAAAAATATCAGGTACTTTACACGAAGATCCGAAGGATGTTTGCTACAATATCTCGATTTATATTTCGCCAAATAAAAAAAAAGTATGTTTCGAATGTAAGTTGTAGAGAAACTCAAAATACACATTTTATTTTAGATACCTTTCCCGCAAATCCTGTCGTTTGCGAAATAATTACGAAAAATAAGCGCAGCTAAGACAGGCCACACATCACAGGTACAAAGATGATTTAATTTGAGTGTCGGGTAATTCAGACAGGTCAGTCGTAATAATGTAACCCTCAATGTTTGTATGATTGATTTCACCTATATAGTAATATGGCGCCACGTATCGTAGATTGAAATTTATTATGATGTTATGTAATCAGTGACGTTGACCCGTGTGGTGGCGTCACGTTGCTGTGCAGGTATCGATTTTTTACTGCCATCTACACGATACACAGTTAAAGAAAATAGAAACTTCCATTCTTAAGGTTTAAAATTTATGGCTTGTATCTGGGATTAAGATGGTTGCACTTCTCAATATTACGTTACACGTACTTTTCATATCGTCTTTAATTCTCTTTAAATGATTAGACTATTCCGAATTCACATCTTGGCGCTTACCAATGTCTTGTCTCAAGGCGTCGATATTATGTAAAGATGCTGCTACAAAATTGAAAATTTGTGTTACTTGGCTCTTAGGCAATAATTTTTGTTTGTAGGGGGGGGGGGGTGAGGGAGTAATAAGGGATACGGCGGTGGCTTGCTGTTCTCCAGTACCGACGCCTTCAAGGTACCGAGCTTGTTGAACTGCTTCATACTTATCTTGCAGTAGTAATAGCCAAATGGTGTGTTATTCCTTTGCATTTGAAGTTGCGGTCGCTGTGCATCCGTTTTAATAGAATGAATCATTGCATAAAATATCGTATAGTTTTATAAGTAATAGGGGACCGCGGTAGCACAGTGGTTAAGGTGCTGTGCTACAAATCGGAAGGTCGCTGGTTCGATCCCAGCTGGTGTCAGTGGATTTTTCATTGACATATAATCCCTCTGATCGCACTATGGCCCTGGGGTCGACTCAGCCTCTAACATAAATGAGTACCACCATCCTGTGCCGTTGTCACGAAATCTGGGAACTTTAACTTTTTGGAACCCTCTGGGCCTGCCCAGGCCTGTAATGGGACTGCTTTACCTTTATAAGTAATAACAGGCCAAAGAGCGTAGAATGTTCTTGGAAATGTCTAATAAGTCATCAGTAACGTGTTTTATTTTTCAAGATATTCATTAGACTCAAAATATACCATCATCCCATTTTCCTGTACATTCTGCTGTCCTTTTCAGCCGCATCCACAGAACGCTTCACACATTATTTATATTGGTGTTTACGGGACACTTCGTGTACGCCTCAGTACATAGGGACAATTATACTTATTCTTCTTAAGAGTGTGCTGGAACGAAGAACAGTTTGAGGGTGATATTTGACGTCTTCACAGCGGTGGCAGGAATATCTTTGAAACTTTGGCACCTGTGTCTGAACATTACACGCCGCTATATTCCGGACGACAACAATATTGACATGGAAGTAATACACTCTTGCACGTACGCGTACAAATGGAACTTTGTACATTACGTACAGACGTGATGTGTTGAACCAATCCCATTTTTTCCTGGGGGGGGGGGGGCGGCATTGGTGAGCAGGGATGCACAAATCCCGGGCGCCTGGTCGCTCGTGTGACTGAATTTGTACAGTGTGGCACCTAATATTTCCAACATAATTGCTGCAGTTGTTCTTTTCCCAACGTGTAAAATTGTGTATCAGCTCACATGCACCGAGGAATGTTCCGGATAACAGTGGTTCACAGGTCTCTGCAGCAAAATCAGCGAGCAGAATGCCCAAGATAACTGTGTGGTTCACGGTCTCTCCAGCACATGTACCGAGCAGAATGTCCCAAATAACAGTTGGCTCACAGGTCACTCCAACACATGTACCGAGCAGAATGTCCCAAATAACAGTTGGCTCATAGGTCACTCCAACACATGTACCGAGCAGAATGTCCCAAATAACAGTTGGCTCACAGGTCACTCCAACACATGCACCGAGCAGAATGTCCCAAATAACAGTTGGCTCACAGGTCACTCCAACACATGTACCGAGCAGAATGTCCCAAATAACAGTTGGCTCACAGGTCACTCCAGAATTTTGTGCTTTCAGGATTAAAGTAGCTTCATGTCATCTTCCTGGCGTCTAGAATTTGGAGGTGGCTTCATTATTTTTGTGAAAATTATGGATTTCTATTAGTGTGTTGTAACTCAATAAACTGGAGTATTTTCAAATCATGGCAATAAAAAATTACATATCCTATAATGTTAACTGTGAAAGTACTTAGAATATATAATTGTTCGAAGCTCACATTTCATTTACTGACATACAAGAATTGAGTTTCTACCTCATAGGAGATGGTCCTTCTTCATCGCAAATACCGACTGGTAATGCTGTTTAGGGAAATAAACGATATTGTGCGAATCGTAGGAAACAAAAACGGGCCTACACTGTGTAGGCAAACACAGAGCACAGTGTTCAAGCACTTATTACATGTCATGACTACTCTGCTGCAGAGAAGAACATAATTTTAGTACACTTAATATATGTATTTTTCCCCAGTATTAAATTTAAATTATTCAACAGTTTAGTGCCTAGCTTTACTTTACTGTACACATTGTGTGAACAGTATTTACAGACGACATGTCCCAAGAAAGAGACTGCCGGTGCGTACCTCAAGTAATGAAAGGACTTTCAGTGATACTGTCCGTCTAGCTTTAGCAAGCAGTTATTCTTGAGTGCATCTTCACTCTAACGTGTAGAGGTCATTGGACTTACCGTTTCTTCATGGCAGTGACTGCCGCCACCCACGAGGAAATTCTGGGAATTGGCCTGTGGAGAAAGAAGAACATATATTATACTTTGAAGAACTTGGTAGGTCTCCGCATTCGTTCGGTGATTAGAATGGTCATTGTTACAAGAAGGGATGAGCAGAGAAGGTTTGTTGTATTTAAATATTTGTCGAGACGTAGTAATTTAATGAGTATAAGGACGACTTACGGGCTCTTCGACCAGAGAATTGGGGTTTGATCCTCAGCGAGATGGAGGTTCTTCTCTGCACCGCCTCGCCCAGACAGGCTCTCGGGCTGATTCCGCCTGCCATTTAATGAGTACAGGGAGCTTTCCCTTTGGTAAAGCGGCCGGTGTGTAAAGATGATTACTCGTCTCCATTTATGTCGAAGTGAAGAATGCGCAGAACTGCACGCCACTATCCCTCACGCTTAGCAGTATGGTGCTGAATTAAGCACTTGGACAATTGTGCGTTTGCCTTGCACGTACGTCCCAATAACGTACGGGATCACACGCATGAGGCTTATCGCAAGGATGGACATTTGCCTGTAGCGTTGGCCTTGTATGTATATTGTACAGTACTTTTCCAGCGGAAATCATACTTCCTGCTGCAGTGTTTGTTACATGCCTAAATATAATTTACTTTGATGTCAGTATGGGTTTGGGTTGTAATTTCTACTGGTCTTCAGTTTTATGCAAATGAGATAGGAAGCGAAATCAGGCTACTGCAGTATGCCTGTTCACCACAGACGATCGATCGTATCCTGGCACTGCATTAAACACAGGCGTTTTAATATGAATTGTCAGAGCGATTAGGACAGTGTCTGTTTTCCCGCATGAGGCAAAATGCAGAACCTGTAAATCATACACTGTTGGACCCAATTGCATTCAGGGAATGTGCTTTTAATTGTCTGCATTGAAGATGAAGTTTGTAACGTGAAATCTTTTGAATTCTGACATTCACGAAAAAAATTCTTAAAAATTCACTTGCTGTCTTACAGCACACACCCTTTCTGTTAATTCTGATTGTAGCAGCAATCTCTGTTGATTGTAGGGATCATAGTGAAAAAAATAAAACACATCACCGAGGACAGTAATCGGCATGAATAGTATCTTTAACAGTCCTTTTCTGTTGTTCATAAATATTATTAATTTTTTGTGATTCCCTTGATCTTTTAAATAGAAAATCCATAGCCACTTTCCACATATTTTCCACTTAACTTGGGCACGGAAATAGATACCCTTACGGACTGTACTGTAGAAGTGTAGAATTAATGGTGGAGCTTAGAGTTCGGGGTGTTTCGGACCTTTTCGAGATTGAAAGAACTTTTCATATTTTGGTGTTAACGAGTTTATGTGTGGCCAATAACTGACTGTTATGAGGTATTGGTGGTTTTTCTGAGTTCCTTCGGGCTTATACGTGTGTAATTTCTGAAATTCGGTATTGATCGATTCCCTGCCTATCCTTTCCAATTCATTATTCACTAATACAACCATTTGACATTATGCATTCCGGGACACCGACAGCATCGAGAGTTGAGATAAGATGATGGAGACAGCAGGTACCTTAGTAAGGCTGGCACACTTGTACTGTAACGCACTACACGGTGTCTCTTGCTGGAAGACAGCAGTTTGTGTTGTAACGACCGTGAGAACCTGCAGACTCACTGGATTCTGTATACCTCAACAAAATAGTCAGGTGTAGGGTATGCGAGATTTAACATTCTTACAGCGGTGTTGTCAGCATTCAAGCTTTCTGCATTGTTTCACTGCATCGGCTGATGAATATTTACTGAAGTTGCGAAGGGACGTAATGTCGTCATGTGCAGGGTCGAGCAGTCCGACTGGACTGCGCTGGACAGCTTGACGTGGTACATGAATTCGCTGTTTGAAGTAACCTGACAGAAACGAGACTGTACAGTAAAAAAGCAAGGGATGACACAGAAATAAATTTACATACAGCTGCATGCATTTAAATGAGATGGGGATGCAATGCGAGGGATATTGAACGTAATAGAGGTTTTGGGTTTTGTTTTTTCTTTTGAATTGTTGGTGAGGCAGTGCCACTTCTCGCTTACTGTACTTACGGTATGTACCACTTTTTTTTTGACATTAAATAACTCTGCATTCTGTACACACAGCATATTTATGTGCTTCGCATAATTGTTACAAGATATACAGATTATTCATCTAAACATAATTAACGTTTTAAAAATAGGGGGGGGGGGAGGGACCCGGTACAAATTACTGGGCTCGGTTACTGTGAATATGTGAATGAACGTTAACCTTTAGACGCCTAATGTCAACTATAGTGGTCGTCCCGCACCGCTAACCTCTAAAGTTGCATTATATATATTTATTCAACAAATATAGGTACTGAATATTTTAAGCACGGTATATACTCTCCTTTTTTTCTCTTCAAAATGCAGTTTGTTTCATAATTCTAACGTATTTGGTTTCTGTATTATTCACATTTTATATACAGGGTGTGCTAAAATGAAAAAAATAATTCCGGCGCCAAAAGGTTAAGCTCCCGTAAGCCATGGTGCATTTCTTGAGTAGTTTAGCTTCTCAAACACTTCCCTGCTACATGACATGAGAGAGTGATCTGGCAGGTCATAGTCGTTCCTTTAGAACACAGTATTTGCTATAGATAGCCCCTGCTTTAGCATTAAAAAAGTGCATGTGCTTACACACTGTATTTATGTGTTTCATACGATTGTGTCAATATAGCTTACTTCCCCAAACGGTATTAACCATTTGGTTCTTGTAATGTTGGTGCAACATGCTGTCTGTGGAAGGAGTTACATTTTTAGGCTAAGTTTATTTAGTTGAATTTTGGGCTTGTTCGTTGTGGCAGTGGACTGAATTATACTAAGACGCAAGACTGTTGTGACTGCGGACTGAAACACGTTCTGTAAATATTCACTTGTAAGTTGATTGAGATAGTGAATATTTATAGATTGTGTTTGTAGACCACCTTTCTTACTCCACGGAGCAGAGTCCTTCTTGAGAAATTCCCCGCATTTTATGGAACCCGAAGGTTCATTACCTCATTCACAAGTGCCCGCCATCTGTCCGTATCCTGAGCCATATCGATCCAGTCCATGCCCTCACATCCCACTTCCTGAATATCCATTTTAATATTATCCTCCCGTCTACGCCTGGGTCTTCCAAGTGGTCTCTTTTCCTTAGGTTTCCACCACCAAAACCCTGAATACGCCTTTCCTCTCCCCCATACGTGGTACAGTACATGCCCCGCCCATCTCATTCTTCTCGATTTGGTCACCCGAACAATATTGGGCAAGGCGTACAGATCATTAAGCTCCTCATTATGTAGTTTTCTCCACTCCCCTGTTACCTCGTCCCTTTTAGGCTCAAATATTCTTGTCAGCACTCTATTCTCAAACACCCTCAGTGTGAGCGACCAAGTTTCACACCCATACAAAACAACAGGCAAAATTATAGTTCTGTATATCTTAATCTTAAAATTTTTGGATAGCAAACTGGAAGACAAAATATTCTGCACCAAATGATGGCAAGCATTCCCTGTCTTCAATCTGCTCTTAATTTCTTCCTGAATAGAATTTTGATTTGTTAAGGTTCCCAAATATTTGAACTCTTCTACCCTTTTAAAGGAACTATTATCAGTTTTTGTACTGTGACTTCGCCCTGCATTCTGATCTCAAGACATGACCATGTTCTTAGTTTTATCACCATTACCTTCTGGACCCACCTCCTTACTACCGACTAACAAAGAAACTGTGTTTTTCTTTTTAGTACATACGTTTCAGCCCAATATATTAATATTATCAGCATAAACCAGGAGCTGATGTGTACCATTAATTTCAAGCCACCCTGGTTTACCTGAACCCTCCTAAAGGCATACTCTAAAGCAAAGTTGAAAAGCAATAATGATAAAGCATCGCCTTGCTTCAAACCATCTTTATCGGAAACATGTCAGACAAATGCTTGCCTACCGGGAATGTTTTATGTAAAAAAAAAATACTACGGACCGAATTATGTGAAGATTTGCATTGGTGTGTGGCAGTGGACTGATTTGTACTAAAATAGGCAAGTGTTGTGTGAGTAGTATTAAGACAGCAAAGGTGTTGTGAGAGTGGACTGATTTGTATTTGATATATAACCTATATAAAAACAGATTATCAGACCCTATGGTGTGAATCGGCCACTCTCAGTGTCTAGGCAGGTTATGCAGATTTTACTCTGTGACGAATTGTATTTTTACTGAATGCTGTGGTTTACTCTATTTTTGTAACTGGTATTGTTGTTTTACACAGTTTCGATTGATACACCGCATCTGTATTACAACTTTTTACGTTATGGAAGACACGCTGGGATTTCAGGACTATTACTGCGATTCTTTTGAGGATAGGAGTGCTTTATTAAGTTTCGTGAATGAGCATATTGGTTGTGGGTTGTGGGTCGAGACATTTACCGTTTTAAGCGGTAAGAGTCTGTGGTCAGTGAACATAAATTTGTTAGCTTACATAGTGACGATGTTTGGTGCGCAATGTTTGGACAGTAGCCGAATTTTGTGAACGGTGCTGTGCGGGATCTTAAATTCCTTTTTATCTTCCCTCTCGTACTAAAGGAGAAGCGGGATTTTGCTGCGGTCTGCGAAAGAGGAACTCGCCATCCCTAGGAGTTTACGCTTGGGGGCTTTATAGCCGCTGTTATGTAGTGATACGCATAATTGTTCATAGACTCGTGGTATAAATAATGCTGTATTGCTGTTTAGTGTTGTTTACATATTTGTGTTAATCGACAAGACTTGTGGTATGAATACATTAAAATGTTTACGTAAATTACTCTTTCTGATTTACTGATGCCATATTTGTATTTATTTGTGTGACCGTATGTGCTGATAATTTGAGTAAAGTAGCTGTGAATATGTACATTGTATACATGTGACGACGTGGAGTTTGGTGGTTTAATTATGCATTGTTATATGCTACCATCACATTTTCAACGCGAGCCCTCTTTCCGAACCCAAGTATTACGGAGCGGATTACATGTCCAAGGAAGAAGAGACCCGGTTTTTGGAATAGTATGATGGTTAAAAAGACAAGGTTTTGGTAACAAGAAGTAATTGATTGCCTGCTGCCTTGTTGACGGGAATGTTTTGCGTTTGCCTTTGTGTTATTTTAGGAATCTGTTTTTGAAACTGGTTAAGTTGGACCCATTCCGACAAGCTGTATCTCGTTTGTTTGCAACAAGATCTTTAGGGCTTATATTCTGAAAGTAGATACAGTGGGCATCATACCTCAACCCTGTTTTCGATGGGGGGATGAGGTTCTAAAGTAGCTTGCTTATGTGGGCCGCGTAAAGAATATCGTTCTTGCCGGAAATGGGCCGGGAGTTCATTTGGCTAGAGTACCTGATTTATAAGTTGATATGTACTGTGAAGAAATAAATATAGTCTTTGAGTACCTGGCATGGTTTGGGCATAGCTTTTTCCGTCTTCTCAACAGACAGACAGACACCACTAGGCAAACCACACGATTTATTGCAACCAGGTATGGGGAGACTGGCGGAACTAAAAGCATTTTTGCAGTACGATTTGGAGTTGGAAATAGAATTTAACTCAAGCCTATTCGTTAGAAATTGACTTATTAACATAAGGGGGTGGAAACGAGTCTACGAAAATGGACTACCAAGTGGAGCAGAGCGAGTAAATTCACTATGTGAACGTGATCAGGATTTACTATACATTTTCAAGTACGAGACATTTCCTATTGGCCACCCGCTAATTTACGTTGGTGATGACTGCCCCGCTGATTGCTTGGCAAGGGAGGGGATAATAAAATGCAAAGTTCTGCGCCCTAGGAATTTCTTCCATCTCATGACTGGTGTTTTCTCGCTGTGATTGAGAGCGGGTATCGGACGAACGATAAAAAGCCATAGAAAAGGGCGATGTTCTGATCCAAGTGTTTGGATTTTGGTAATATTCTGTTACGAATCTGAAGGATAATTAGGGCCCGCAGTTCGCGGAGTGTATAATATAAATACCTGCCTGACATTCAAACAAGAAGCATCCCGCCAACCATTCTGGGTGCAGAGTGAAGAAGATAAAAAAAGGAAACTGTTGAGAACTATAGAGCACCAGTTTCGGAAAACGCGCGGCACGGAAATTTGCCGAAAGTGAAATTAAATTCGATGGGGGGGAAATGAGCACAAAATGAAAACAAAACCCAGTCGACACTAGTGTCTTCCCAGCAGGAGTTTTATGAGCTTTTGACAAGTCTGGGTATTGAAGTCACAAACGTCGTTTTTCCGAACGAATATGTATGGGTTTCATGGGAATACACAGAGGAGAACCCAACCGCAGGTAAGAACGTAAACGGTGCTGGTGCTGCGTACGTTACGACAGGGCTGGGTTAAAAACTTTACAGCTACTTGGAAGAGTTGGGCGAGTCTATCCTCCAATGTGGCACTAAGTCTGTCATCTACATGCACGAAGAAGGTGAAAAGCACAAAGTCGAAACCGGGTATTGTGTGGGGGGAACTGACAGATGAATTGGAGGAATTTGGTTCTGGTTCATTTATTGAGGAACACGTACAAGTGGCCCCAGCAATTACTCCATATTCTGTCCTTACCTCAGGCTCGGGCAAACGGTCGTACAAGTGTAAGGTGCAGGGAATAACCTTAAATTATGTAAATCCCCAGGCTATAAACTTAGCTGTACAAGGCATGTGATTCTAGATAATGGCGACCCTTTACATGTCCGCAGTCCCGAAAGGTCAGGAGGAGGCATGGAGTGTTTGTGCACACTGATTCAGAGTGCAGGGAAAACAAGGTTGTCGTTAGGAAGCGCCGGCTTATGGGCAACTTTCTTTCCCGTAAGGCTGTATGTCATTTTCGACTTTAAAACGAGACATTTGTTTCCTGTAATTTTTTTATTATTAGGAAATATTCGCATTAATTTTAGCTTGATAAGAAATTTTCTGTCATTCTTATTGGTGCTACCAAATGTATACATAGAGACGCCATCACGTATCACGCTTCGCTTGGATTATGCCGCTCCAATTACAGTATCCATTTATGCTAGTAAGTGAAAATCCGAGCGCGTGTGTATAATTTATTTTTGTAATTCGGCGATTGAGTCCAGGGATCGGCTTTGTGACACTGTATTCGACAAAGCTACACGATATTAAATAAATCTGAGGGGTGGTGTTGATATAGGTGCTGTATGCAAGGCGAGTGTCAGAGTGCAGAGAGGACATGATACAGGGTCTTTTTTTAGAGGATAGGTCCGCTGTGTAAAACCCTTGTTATTTTCAGGGACACAAGGAGAGGAGGTCCTGAAAATAGGATTTTAAATTTTGACATATTTACTTCATAAGCAGCCGGAGTAGCACGTGGGGTTATTCTGAAATCATGTTTTGATGAAACAAAGGATAATCGCCAACACAAATTTTAGAAAGTGACGGTGTGTGGCTTGTTTTTAAGAGGGAAGCCTAAGCCGAAAAAACTCATTGCCAAAGTAAATGTACGAAGGTAAACGATATATTCACAAAGGAATAATGGAGTGCTTAAAGTCGGGCCTGGATATCTTTTTCAAGCGAGGTAAACAAGGCAAGTGTCAAAGTGCAGATGGGACATGGTATGGGGTCATTTTTCAGAGTAGTGTTACGTTTTTAAACCTTATCTGTATTCAGTGAAAAGGGCTATTGGTAAGTAAGCCTTGAAAGTAGGCCTCGAAAGCAGGGTCTAATATTTTTACATACTTCATCAGCAGTCGGAGTAGCACGTTGGGGATATTCTCAAGTCATGTTTGATGAAGCATAGAATAATCTCGAACACCAATTTAATAATGTGAGGGTGCCTGGATTGCTTTTAAAAGGGAAACCTAAGCCCGAAAACAGTCATTCTCAAAGTAAAGGATATTTTCAGAAATATGTATTGGATTGCTTAGATTCGGGTATGGTTGTCTTTGTCAAGCGGAATATTCCAGCGTCTGATGTAAACAGTCACACCGTTATGTGTCAACGTATTGCTGCTGCAGACAAACCTGCTGAGTTGGAATTGAATTGTTCTGGCCGTAGTGATATCTTTAACGGCTGTGGGGACCCGTTGCGCTGACCACGTGACACCCCTCTATCCGCAAAAGTTGGCACTAACTTCGCCGACCGGCGGCGGCCGCTCTGTCGGTATAGTTCGCGTGCGGACTAAGGC
>Ga0131853_10017627_pt1 | contig 13000 bp, 10 predicted proteins | sample TergutLab28metaG_FD_92764 | JGI IMG/M metagenome (GOLD analysis project Ga0131853, IMG submission 92764) | Labiotermes labralis P1 segment gut microbial communities from Petit-Saut dam, French Guiana - Lab288 P1 (version 2) (version 2) | ecosystem: Host-associated > Arthropoda: Insects >...
AAGATGGACGTATTAACGTCTGAAACATGTTGAGCAATATATAATAAAGCAAGTGTCATCTAGTTGGTCAACCTTTATTCAAATATCAAGATGATGCACGGTCCAATACGCATAAGATTAACTGTATAAAGTTGTTGGCCGGGTAGCGTAGTCGGTATAGCGACTGATTACGGGCTGGACGGTCCGGGAATCGAATCCCGGTGGTGGCGAGATTTTCCGCACCTGTCCGGACCGGCCCTGGGGCCCACCCAGCCTCCTGTACAATGGGTCCCGGATATTTCCCGGGGGTAGAGGTGGCCGGGGCGTGGGGTTGACTCCCCACCCCCCACCTAGTGCTTAGGTCCTAGAAGGAGTAGAGCTATACTTCTACTCACCTTAAGGGCCTTCGTGGCCCATAAAAAAGGGTGAAACCTACCTACTATATAAAGTTGCTGTACAAAGCTAAATAACAGACGACACGAGAGGGCACCTGCCCAAGCCCTCCATTCAGTGGGTACCGCGGGCGCTTTCCGATGTGGTAAAGCCGTCGGGGCGTGATCACGTGCATCAAAATAGCGCCGACGTAAAGTATAAATGGTGCTCTAATCCATTTCCCTTCATATGCCTTTATGACATGCACACGGACAACTTGACATTTACCTTCCACCTGTCCACGGCTCAGGCGGTTGGTTGCCGGCCTCTTACAGCGCTGACCCAGGTTCATTCCGCAGCCAGCTCGTGTGAGATTTTTGGTGGATGCCCTTTATTTTGACCTTCCTGCTGTCAGTATCATGCCACCAATACTCCATACTCGTATTTTATTCATCTATCACCGACGCCATATGAGCTTAAGCAATTCACAGCGACGTTAAATAACACCAGCCCCTCTCGCCTTCACCTGACCGATACCTACGTCGGCAAAGCCATAATGCGGGGGCTGAAGAACCGGGAACGCTACGCTGCTGTGCGCGCCGTACAGCTCCGATGGACAGTAGTCGGTTGGGACTCATTTCTAGGTCGATATGTTGATTTAGCACAGCCATCACTCTTCGTATACAAGGGACACAGTACGACTCTCTAGACTGAATTGCTTGCCCGCTTGTGTATGTTACCACATGCAACGCACTTTTGGTGGGGAAACCTAAAGGAAAATAAAGATCTAGGCACAGATGGAAGGAAATGAAAATACATCTAAAAAAAAAAGGATAGGACAGTGTGGGATGTATTCACGTGACCCGGGCTAGTATGAACACGGTATTCATGATCCTTGGGTTCCATAATTTGTGGGGAGTTTATTTACTTCGTTTCTTAAAGAAGGTCACTGTTATACGTAGTTAGTTAAGGTATGTCATGTGGGTCGGGATAGCTCAGTAGCTATAAAGAAGGTCGCTGTTATACGTAGTTAGTTAAGGTATGTCATGTGGGCCGGGATAGCTCAGTAGCTATAAAGACTTGCTACGCGCTGGACGGTCCGGCGATGGAATCCCCCGGGGGGGGGGGGAGATTTTCCGCAAGCGCCCAGACCGGCCCTGGGGCTCAACCACCAGCCTCCTATACAATGGGTACCGGGTCATTCCCGGGGGTAAAGCGGCCGGGACGTGGCGTTAACCACCCACCCCATATAGAGGTGAGGTTAAAGAAAGAGTAAAGCTATCTACTCGCCCTCTGTGCCTTCGTGGCCTTTTGTAGGGCGAACTTTACTTTTCACCTTTTTAAGGTAAGTGTATGTCATTTCCGGCCTTTTTCAGAATTATACATGAACGAGGATCTGTCCTCACACACACACACACACACACACACACACACACATTACCACGTATCTGTGAGATCTCTAGAAATGTCGCAATCTGCGAGAGTTTCTGAACTAGTATTTGACCCCAAGCTGCGCCATTTACTTTTCCTTAAAACAATTCTCTGTTTGAACAGAACCCGAAGGTCCAGCAGGTTACGAGTAATAATAAACCTTCCACCAGACCGTATCGTGCGCAAGTTCACTCTAGTTCACACACACAACACAGCCCCAGCTTTACATGTAATCATTCTCCCAAAGGAGTTGCATGTCCGACCTATCGATTTTACTTCCCTATAAATACTAAACGAGATCGAATGTCCCTGTCGAATGGTCAGCAATCCTGGTTCTTTATCGGCAGGTTTGGGGGTCAAATGTGGGCCCGGCGACCAGTTATCCTGGCTGAGAATTCTTGTGCCATTCCTCAACCCTCCCAGGCAAACACAACAGGATGGTTGGTCCTACCTCAAATTCGGCTACAACCACTACCTTTCAATCTCTCTCTCTCTCTCTCTCTCTCACACACACACATATACACACAGAAATAAATACACGAAAGTACTACGTGTACGTGGGCTGTTTAATTTACGTAGACCTGGGATCTCACCATGACTTGTGCGTTAGAACGAACCAAATGCGCTATGAAATTGTGCAATTCATTGTTTACACTGGAGGTTCGGTTCGGTTCATTAACGTACGAGTTGGAAAGAAAATTGCCTTTAATTACTAGCAGTTCTTAAACCGTGTTCCGCGAACCAGCGTTTTCAGTGATGTGTATTGCCTTCTTGTCGTACCGAGTCTTCTGTATGGACATATTAAACACATTGCCTCCTTACATTTATGTACGATGGTGAAACGCCAAGCATTCAAGACATAAATTCATTCATTAAACAAATTCGAAATACTCGTATTTATTTACAACCTCATATGTCCAGAAATGCAAAATGGGGAGAAATATACGGGCCCAATATACACTAAATGAGTCATGTACCAGCTACGGTGTGGACTGGGATAGCTCAGTCGTTATAGCGACTCACTACGGGCTGGACGGTGCGGGGATTGAATCCCGGTGGGTGGCGATATTATCTGTACACTTCCAAGCCGGCGCTGGGGCCCACCCAGCCTCCTATACAATGAGTATTTCCCGGGGGGAAAAGCGGCCGGGGCGTGGCGCTGACCACCGACCCCATCTAGTGCCGAGGTTAAAGAAGAAGTATACTAATACATTTACTCCCCTTCTGGGCCTTCGCGGCCTCTTCTAGAGCGGCATTTACCTTTACTTTTACCAGCTACATTCTTGGAACGCTTCCGATCCGAACCTTTTCTGACAAGAAAGCAATACATCAGACACAAATTACAGACGCATAAAATTTAGTGCACCAAGTTTTCCCTGTCCGCGACACAAATGCACGTCGGTGGCGTACAGGTATAGCACCATACACGAGTATAACTCCACTCATTCTTAAGCACGGAACTAGATGTAAGTGGTGGCTAACCTCACGCTCCGGCCGCTTTACTCCGGGAAAGAACCCAGGGACCCATTGAATACGAGGCTTGGCAAGCCCCAGACAGCACAAAGAAATAAAGAAGTTTCACGCGCTACATAAACAGAAAATAGCTACAATTCGCGTGCCACAACCGATCCTTCAAATTTATGTAATACATCGGATTAAACTTTTGTTAAAAATTAACGAGAGTGTAATGTTGTAAGCATTATCATACTTTTCAGTGCATGGCCATGAAAGGAGATTTACTTCACCAAGAAGGAATATATGACAACATAAAACCTGGAACACTGTACATTATTCCCAAAGTTTCCCATCCTATTTAAACAGGTCGTGGGATCATGGACCGGATGGTTGGGTTGGATTCCCGGGAAGGGCAATGACTTGTCTACAAGTGTGGGTAAATCTGCCCCATTACACGCCAGAAAGGTATACAGTGTTAGCAGCGAAACAGGGACCCTCATTCTTAAGCTCGAAGCTAGAAGGAAGCGTTCGGCCTCACGCCCCGGCATCCTTTACCGCCCGCAAAAGAGCCCCCACCACCTATCAAACTTCCATCTACACCACATAAGAATATGGATGTATTTATGACAGGGATAGAGATCGGTATATAAAATTCTGATTTGATTTTACAGGCATGTATAGGGATTTAGGATGCGATCAGAAAGTTTTCACACTTCCATGCAAACCTCCCTTCCTTGTGGTGCAGCTTCTTACCGCAAAAAAGGACGGCGCAACTACTGCAGTAGTAAGTAGGAAGTGAAACTGCCAAATATTTGGAATACAGAGGAAATCCAATTCTGAACTCTTCAAACCCCAATTAAAAACTATGTGTACCGCAAACACTTTATCATTTAACGAGACAGGCACTGTAGTATAACGTCATACTTTGGCGCGTTCGCATAATATTTGTACCTCCTCACATATCCTAACAGCTAGACACAATTTCACTTTTACGACGATTTAATGCCGCCGGTAAGGATCAAACATACTTTGATCATTTTAACTGTATCGTTACGTTTTCAACAGATTTTCATAAAGTGAACCAATATCAAATTTCGCGGAAATCCGTCCAGTGGGAACCGCGCTGATACACGCGAACAGACGGACGGACATGACATAGCTAACAGGCGCTTTTAGCGACTACGCGAGAGCACCTGAACTTCTTGCATTTTTTCCTAAACACTGTTACTGAGTGTCGTACGATTTCAGAAATAAACAGCTGTATTTCCTTACATGAAAGTGACCATATTATGCTTAGAGGGACAGACAGCGTTTACCGCGAGGTACGAACTCGATATGTAAGTATTAGTTTCACACAGCTCGTTCTTCAGATCGTCACCCTGAGAATCCTGTCTGACGACACATGCAGCTGATGTACGAGTATTAAAACCGTATGCGGGATGAGAAATACAAGAGGGCAACCTATGGAAAGCGTTGACCGAAACATCGGCTTTAGATTCTCGCAGGGGCACGAGATTTTCTCTTCTGCACAGCGCCAACCGGCTTTGGCGTCCACTCAGCTTCGAACGCAATGGGTACTAGCGGCTATTTGCCCATGGGTAGAGCTGCCGGGCTAAGCTAACCGCTCGTTGTCATCTGGTGACGAGGTTACTTCCTTAATAGTGGAGATTGTTTCAACTCAGGCAGACAGTGAAGTAGGGTGCTTACTGGATTCTGCTGGTTCATAACAGAGTACACTGCGTGGCTTTTCATAAGGCGGTAAGAATGTACGGCTCCATCGAGGATAGCAGGGTGCGCCAGACAATATGTGAAATTGTAACACGCGGGGCTATCAAGGCTATCGATTGTCAAAGCTGTCCCTCTACACGCCACGAATATATATATATATATATATATAGGTGATTGGAGGTCAAACTCCACACATTCTTAACACCGGCACTAGATGGAATTGACTGGTGTACTTCACGCTTCTGTCGCTTTAACCCCCCCCCCCCTTCCCGGTGTGCCCACTGTGTAAGAGGCAGGCTGGGTCCAAACAGCCGGTCTGGACATCTGAACAGGAGACAATCTCCAGTCCCTGGAGGGAATCGAACAGCGACTCCTCGATTCTCCAGTCCCTAACGTACTCAATTGTCTATCCCGTCCCTGCTTTCCACTGTAATGATGCAGAAAATCGCGGAAAGTCCCTGTGGCAGCTGCAAACTAGAATTTTACTCAGAGATTAAATCAACTCAAAATGACAATAAAGGTACCATGACCCTTTAAGCGCCATGCCCTAAGGAGATTACTGCCAATTCGTCACTCTTCTCCACTCCAACCGATTCAGAATTTATCGCCACAACACAAAATCCTGTCTGCAAGAGAGACACAGACAGCAGCCAAGCTATTTCCGAAACAAAATGAAAGCCACAAATGACTCGGCTCACGTACAACAAAGCTGTGCTCGAGTCTTCTATAAGCTTATTACATTTTCCGACCTAATCGTTTTAGAAAAGGATCAAGGCTTCTCCTGGGGCTGTTTATAGTAAGTTGCGTCTCAAAACTTCACAGGAACTTTAATTAATCTTTCTCTTCTACAACAAAGTAAGTGCTCGGCTCCTTACGGATACAAGCGTATAGAAACTCAAATATAAACTGTGTCCTAGGGAGATCCAAAATGTCTGCTGTGCCCTGTGGACATAGGTCCAATAATTTGACAATCGCAGGATTAATTCTGCTGACCACAGGGGCCGCTCGGTGAAAGGCATGTACTGCCGGCTTGTACGTACCTTCCGAACACTGGGATCGTGGGTGGCAGTCCCGCTTGGGGAGTGGGTGTGCACGGCACTTCTGTGTTTGTCTCGCACTGTGTTCGTACAGGCCTTGCAACGAACCGATTTCTCGGCTCAGTCCTACCAAATGTCTGCAAACAAGATTCACAAACCCGGAAAACGGAAGACACTGAACTGCGCCGACCTCTGACATCATACAGATGCAATTATGGTTTGAAGAAAAGAAGTATTCTCTCTTGTCGGGTCGCCGAGACCGGGTTCGGGCTCTGGGGGGGGGGGGGTCCCCCAGCAAGGGCGGACCTGCTAAAAATCTTTAGACTAAATTGGAAAGACATATTCTCATTTGCAGAGTGACTTGGGCTTGGTCTGTAGGGGTTCATTTGTACAGTCGACAAATAATGATACTACCGAGAAGGACAAAAACAAATGCAACAAATTCGGGTCCGGGGGCCGGTAATTTGCACCACCGGCTTCCCCACCCCTCTCCCCCAGTCGTCGACACTGTCTCCTGTTTCCACGATATTCTGCGTGATTTTCCTTAAAAGAATAACACCCACCTCATGGAGTGAGGTCAATCTGATAATTCGGCACCTCCTCACCTGGGCAAGAAATTAAGTACTCGCATTTTATGGAACCCCCAAGGTTCATTACCGTGTTCACAACAGCCCGCCAGTTACTGGCAGTTATTCTGATCCAGATAAATTCAGTCCACGCCCTCTCTTATATTTATTTCAGATCCACTTTAATATAATCCTCCCATCTACAACTTGGTCCAGAAAATCACAAATAACTTAAAATAGCTACGAGTTTCCTTTTTCACCGATATCAAGTGACAGAAATGTCAAGAGAAGAAGTCGGAAGTCGCTTCTCAGCGAGATTTATACTGACAGATCTGAGGTTAGAGTGGCGTTCATGGGCCCATCGATATGACGATCTTCTGAAACACAAGACGATGTGATTGGCTGAAGGGTACCATCGTTGTTGAGGACCTTTATGCCTCCATCATTAAGGCTTCCCCTGAAGGTGGGAGGCCCCAGAGTGCATGATAATGATTGATGTTTATGTACCGAACCGCCGGTATAGTGACTCTCTATGGACCGGAGGGTCCGGGGATCGAATTCCGATGAAGGCGAGATTTTCCGTGCCGCCCAGACCGGTCCGAGGCCCACCCAGCCTCCTTTATGGTGAGTACCAGCCCTTTCCCGGGGGTAGAGTGGCTGAAGCATGGTGCTGACCACTCATCTTTGGTTTGCAGCTCTACCCTCGCCTCCCCTCTCTGCCTGCATAGGTATGGCATAGGGTGACCCTGATCTTTTTTACACAAAACTGCGTAACCTCACATACCCAAAGATCGCAATAAAACAGAACTGTTCGTTACACACTGATTATCCAGTTTTGTCGTTCTAAAACATAGCACAGTAGGAACTTCATGTTTTAGCATCACGTCGTGTTTCCTAAATATTACTGTCACTTTCAACGCGGCACGCAAAAATATTTTATGAATATTTTCCATTTTTCTATGTTTCGGAATCACCGTGCTGTTTACAGATGAAATACACTTCACCTGAATACGGAGCGGTGATACCAAAACAGGAAGTGAATAAGAAAATGTGAAAAATGTTCACGAAATGCTGTGGTGTGTGGCTGAAACATACAGCAACGGTATAGGCACAGCGTACATGTATATAGGAGTAACACTACGTCTTACGGATGTGCAGCCACGCATGCTTACTGCTTGAACAAGTCGGTACGAGAAAGTCGTGGGAAGGCTACTCGAGTTTCAGATTTACCTTTCAAAGCATGGCGGTTACTTTACATGCCACCAGGATGAACATTAAAAAATTCCACACGGTTCCCACGTTCCGTTTGTGTGTTTTGTGCGGATCTCAGAACAAACGGCGACTTTGCCTTAAACAATATTAACAGAACGGTTTCGTATTACAGAGGGGGAGTGTTTACTGCGCGCTACGTACTGCGTCATTAAATAAAACAGACATGTTTCGTCTTTATATGGTTAATGTGCATCTTTGGCAACTTGAGACAGCAGTGGCACGCTGCGTAACGTAGGAGGAAAAAGTTGAATTTTTTAAACTACAAGTTACGGCCTTATACAGAGAACAACGTGTGGAAATGAGAAAATTCATGCAGCGTTTCTACGATACTCAAAACGAGGTGGACTAGACAGGTGACTCGGTATCATGAGAAAAAAAAACCGTTGTATGAATACGGAAATCTCTTCCGAAGTGAGAAAGAGAGAATACGAACGAAAGAATCATAAAGAGTGAGGAACAAATTAGGTACATGACGGAGCCCAGGTAGCTTGTGTGTGCAATGTTGCTTCCTTACGCCCCGGAGATTTCGTTATGAGATTCAATCTCCCTTTATAACGGGCAGAGATAAAGAATAGCAAGCGTGTCTGAAACAAAATGTCAAGGTTCCCATTCGGGCCTCAAGGTGTGGAAATGATTTCGCAAGGCCTCTCTCTCTGCACACAGGACTACAATGTGTGCGCCTCGAGCCGGAATCGAATCCGCAATCCCATCGTTTGACAGGTCGAAACATCGCGCGGCTACTGTGTATTAGGCTAATTATATTTCCTCTTCCATAAGATGGACTGGGGGGAGGGGGGGGGGTAGTCCTGTTCCGAGGGCAAATGCACTATAAATTACGCAGAACTGTAATTCACTGTAATTAACGCTATACAAGTACCACGTGGCTGTAGCATTAATTACGTGCGCTTGTGTCCCCAGCTGCTGTATCGACTGTTTTGGTTAGCGGACAGGCAAGACTTAGACCGATCCCTGCCTGCAAGGCACTACAACCCAGAGAAGGCCATGACATCGTATCTCTACCTAAGGCGACAGAACATCTGCCGATGGGTTAAAACTACACCCGGCGAATTTGTAAGTTGCTGATACGGGGGGGGGGGGTTCAAGAGCGAACACAGTACTGTAATCTAGCCCTATCAACAGCTGTCCACCCCATCAGACCACTATACCGGTGGAACGGTTTTCTGTTTCTATACGATGCCACTCCCCGTCCCTCCTGCGGGTCCAGCGGCACGGAGAAAGCTGCACTGTACGGAGCAGAAATAATTACGTGAATTCTGGACCATTGTACTGTCTCTCAAACACTGAATTCACATATTATAACGTGGCTACAGCGGGAAGATCATGCTTATTCCTGATCTGTCATAGAGTTTTCTTTGTTAAACTGGTGGTGTCTCGGTATTTGTACTGGAATTTTTGGTTAAAACAAAATTATTTGGTACATTTAGTGTATTTATCTTGATATACAGCTGTAGAAATTTTCAATAATCGTTGTTCAATCCCATCACACTACCTGTCTGTCTCAGTTCTTTATTTATCTTTCACAAATTCTGTTAATCTGTCAAACTGCTCTGTGAACTGTAATGCGAAGGTCCAGCACACAAACAGGATATAGCCTTTTATTTTTTCGTCTCATTTCTCATCAGGCCTATAAGCCAACAAATTTTGGTTCGATTTCACAATCTCTTTACACGATCACAGTCTGTTTTACGTCGTATTTATTTAAACTCCATTTTTCTTCCAGGCCCACCCTACTTCCTATATAATGGACACCGAATCCCCTTCCCATGGGTAAAGCGGCCGGGGCATGGCGTTGAACCGCAACCCCACCTAGCGCCGAAGTGAAGCATGGGTAGAATCATACTTCTAGTCTCCCCTCTGTTCATCCATAGGCATTTACGGGGTGACCTTTACCTTTACCGTTCCCTTTCCCTCCCACGTGTTTGTATCATTATAGCGATCCTCAGGGAGGTATCCTGGTGATGTGTCACACGAATCATCGGTAAAGTGTACAAAAATTCACTACTTTAAAACGTCGGATCATTTTACAAGTCAGCCAGATATTTCCCCACAAAAGGAACGGCGTACCCACCTTGCTGCAGTGATACCACACGAGACAGAATACTAACAGCATCGGACACTGTCGGAAAAGTGCCATCAATTGTACTAATGATACAATTATATCCATACTGTTAATTTCCTATTAACACGAAAAATTATGCAAACGATTTAAACGTAAAAGTGAACAGCGCTACAAGTCACTGCAGACCAGGGCCACCCCATTTCCGGGTTCAAGTCGCAGCTGGAGAACGAGAAAGCAATAACGTGCTGGCTGGCCGAAAACAGCGCAGTGAGCTTGGAACATTAAGACAATCATGACTGATAGGAGAAACAGAAATTCTAAATTTGAACCTGCCCCAGTGCCACACTCGGACTGTCCTATGATATCAACCTGCCCCAGTGCCACACTCGGACTGTCCTATGATATAAACCTGCCCCAGTGCCACTCTTGGACTGTCCTGGTGTTACGGGGCCCAAACAGTTGTGACTGTACGTTGTCAAATGATCCGGCGGTAATGACTTATGATGACTGTAGCGGCATCCCTCTTTCCCAAATGAGGTGATTTTTTTTAATGGACATTTGGCGTGATTCACTGCAAGACGCTCTATTGAAAAGGAAACGCACGGAGATCTTTATCTCGGAGGCTACTTAATTAATGACAGCTAAATAAACCCAGGTTGGTAACACAGTTATCTCATTATGCCTGATATTAACGGAATAACGGGCCTTTAACTCTGAATTGTGAATTCGACCGTTGGGTGCTGGTGGACGAAGCGTGTCTGGTACACCACAAACCCGTGGCAGGAAAAGTGCCGTTTTGCACCCACAGCGTTATTTCCTCTTCCGTAGTTTTTAGAAGCCAAAAGCTTCATATAATTTTAACGCTGTCTGAATGCTTCAAGAACACACACACACACACACACACACCTTCCCTTCTTCAGACACTATCAACGTGCTGCATGTACCCGTCCTTCTCATGATTATACTATGGACACCAACATCACAGACACGACACAGATCGTCACAGATGAATACAGACACTTTCCATTGGTGTGTAAGGGAGACTGATACAGTCTCGGAACGAATCATCCAACTACACACAGAAATTGGCCGCAATACGCTCTACCGACACTGCAGCATGTTCTAGTCGTCACAGTGCTATACACACGAAGCCCACAAACGAGTATAGGTGGGAAATTGTGTCCTACCTATTTGCTGAGGGGCACACGGTGGCGCCGTTGGTTGAGGCACTGCGCTACAAGCCGGGTTCGATCCCCGATGGTGTCACTGGAATTTTTTTTATTGACATATTCCTTATGATCACATTAATACCCTGGAGTCGATTAGCCTCCAACAGACACGAGTACCAGTAATATTTTCTGAGGGGTAAAGGTGGCCGGTGTGTAGGGCTGACAACCTTGCGACTTTCATGTACAGACTGTCTTGAAATGTGGCAGCCTCAACCTTCTGGAACCCTCAGGGCCTGTACAGACCCTGTATGGGAAGTGCTTTACCGTTATCTTTTACCTATTTGCTGTGTTATATACCAGCTTACGAGGCAATGGCAAGGGACAATATTAAACAAAAATTCGCACTGTTATGTAGTCAGTATCTTAGTTCCACTACGCATTTGTATTCGAGATTATTAACAGTTACGTAAGGAGGCTCTTGTTTTATTGCAATTCTCTGGATCAGTCGGCTAAATTATGTTATTATACTACTAGTTAACAACACACCAGGAATACAACTTCAAGATTAGCTTTGTTGTAGACGCCTCGATCACCCCCCCGTAAAGATCCACAGATGCTGTTGTCCTGTTCTATATGCTCAACATTTATCTACATGCGAGTTAAAATCTTAGTCTTTTGGTGCCGTGTGGTGGCTACAGTTGCTGGTTTGCCGCTCCTCTTAAGAACTTCGATTTCTTTACCACAGATGTCCATTCTTATCCGCCATCACAAAACAAGTTCTCGGTAAAAAGGAATTGGTCAGAGAAAGGAATTTCGGCAGTGAAGCTATTTGAGATTGGCGGAGCATGAACATTCATGGGAGAGATGGGAAATAAACACAACATTTTAGTTGGAAATGTATACTGCAGGCCTAAAGATAGATATTAGGATAATATTTGAATTGGTCCGTCCAACGACTCAGGCGGTCGGTCGCAGACCTCTCACCGCGGAGGCCAGGGATCGATCCCAGGCCAGTATACGTGAAATTTGTGTTGGGCAGAGTGACACTGGGACAGGATTTTCACAGAGTACATCGGGTATTCCGTCAGCAGGGTATGACGAATGTTCCACATCACTCACTCATTTATTCATTCACCTATCCCCGATAGCATATAATGTTAGTACCTGACAGTGTTATTAGGCAACTCAGTTCAAAACATGTTAATACAGACCCCAATTAAACAGGATGCGAGGTTATGGGCTGCAACCGATGATTTGAACCCACGGCCTAGTAGCCAGCTCAGACCGCATACAGCCGAGCGCCTTCCGGTTCTCCAGAGTGACTCTTCTCCATGGCGTTTACACGTGACCAACATGTAATTCCCAAAACATCCACACGCCCTGCGCGTGTACACCGGTCTGTATCCTAGACTGCTGGGCACGATTTCTAAGCATTCTTATCCAACGGCCATTATAAAAATTATGCGGGAACGACCTCATACGTAGGACAATATATTTCTACATACTTCTTTATTGTATATTTCTAGGGTTACTTATAAATTCCATTTTCCGCAGTCTAAATACTGTCGGCCGGTGCCAGCAATACACAGTTATACAAGCACGCTTACGTTCTGTGTTTCAATCTTGATATCAAATAATCTTTGGGTCAGAAAATGCCCGGCAAACAGCGACATATCTCGTTTGCAGCACAGAGAACGTTAAAAGTAGTAATATATTTCCGAATACATTCTTCGTGGCTCGACGTCCAGCCAGATACCCATGCTGCAGAGCACACGCAATGAGCAAAGCACGATCACTTTGTTCAGGTTCGTCAGAATAACTTATGGGGGCTGCTGGGGGGGGGGGGGAGGGGAAGGCAACCCCCCTCACAAAAAAGGTCCAAAGGCAAGCGCCCGCGTGGGGGGGGGGGCT
>Ga0131853_10017631_pt1 | contig 12996 bp, 8 predicted proteins | sample TergutLab28metaG_FD_92764 | JGI IMG/M metagenome (GOLD analysis project Ga0131853, IMG submission 92764) | Labiotermes labralis P1 segment gut microbial communities from Petit-Saut dam, French Guiana - Lab288 P1 (version 2) (version 2) | ecosystem: Host-associated > Arthropoda: Insects >...
CGACATGTGTGTTGTGTGCAGTGTACAGTGAGACTAGCGACATGTGTGTTGTGTGCAGTGTACAGTGAGACTAGCGACATGTGTGTTGTGTGCAGTGTACAGTGAGACTAGCGACATGTGTGTCCCATGTTGCAACATCACCTAATTTATATAATGACGCAATTTTACCGACTGTTTTAACATAAATATAACTTTAGTTAGGTACAGATAAAGCTCCCTGATGATGGTCACTAAAGACCGAAACATGTACGAGCGATATTATTGTGTATTTTAATGTAAATTTAAAACTTTTAACAAAGTTAATAAATAGTGCATTTGTTGGTGTGTGAACTACGTAGATTTCAAAATGCACGGTGCAACGATACAAATTTCTGTAAAGGTTTCTACCGATATTTTCAAAGCACACCTACTCTCTCCTGAATCTAGAAGCAGTACGTTCCTTCTAAACGTTAGTACATAACTGCAATTCACACTCCAGATGAACATAGGATTAACAAAGTATCTGGTTTTGAAAACCGTGACTTGTTGTTTTTTTGTGAAGGTTATTAATCACTTTAAACAAATTAAAAGTCTTATTGTTAATTTTATATTTGATAAATTGCTAAACCGTTATATCCTCCCTCTACATAAATAACTCCGTGATAACTGTCCTAATTATTTAAATGCCTTTCATTACTGCGTAGGAGACAAAACAGTAAATCTGAATGGTAAATTACTTTAATCACACAGTTGAGCTTCTTGATAATTTCATTGTATTATTAAGTGTCAGCATCCACCTGGAAGAGCAGTTGTTATTGTAATATACGAGGAGCTTATGAAACCGGATTCTGATCGTCTCACTAAATTGAGTGTCATATAAATATGCAGCAAATATATGATTCTATTAATTTTCTGCTTTCACGAAAGTCCATTACCATATTCAACCTTCTTTAGCGTGACACAACCCCCTGAAATTGGGCTAGATGACAGATGGCTCGCAAGCGTCTTGCTATTCTAGTCTTTATTTTGAAGACCTGTGCAGTAGTACAGCTAACAATTACATTGTGCTACCACCCAGAAACAGGATAAAGAGCAGTGAGATCATATTGCCAACAAATTATAAATTACTTCTAACACGTGGGATACATTTACACGTGATTGATTACATTCCGGGATACGATACTGAGCCGACATACTGTTGTGTAACAAGTGTCTGTTACGTGTAAAACAACCGGGAGCAGTTTGGAGAGGTAGACTGCTCAAGCTGATACATGAGGCTCTGCTGTGATAAAATAGTTTAATGGGAAATACCTTCCCATGTGCAGGCGTATCAAAAGCCTAGCCTCTTGTGTCTTGTTTCGTGAAAAACACATTCCAGTAGCCCGCTTGAAGCAGGAAATCTAGACAGTTTAACAGGTTCTATGTATATTCGCTTCCAGTTCTAATCACTAATTAAGAGTTGTCGCCAGGCCTAGGGGCCTCGCGGTATAAGGCCCCTCGCCTGCTCAGATCGCGGGTTAGGATCCATCCGGTGGCATGGATGTTTCTCTGTTGTGAGTGTTGTATGGTATCAGGTAGAGACCTCTGAGATGAGCCGATCACCCGTGCAGAAGAGTTCTACCAATTGTGACGCGTCGTTGTGCGTGACCTAGAAACCTCTGAAATGAAAAGGCCATGGACCGCGTTGGGCTGCAGCGCCACAGGAAAGCGAAAGAAGAAAGTAGTTGCATTCCCAATCGTACCACAAGTCATGACAGTCTTTTTTTTAACATGAAATCACCCAACATCCAGAAGGTTTTGGGGAATTTTCTTCGTATTTTCTAGGAATTCACGAACAAATTCCTTCAATAGGTCACAGATCTTCACCGTTCGTGAGCGCAATTTTATACCATTCAACACTAAACTCGTACACCTTCTACAGTTTGGCTTCATTAAAATCCGAAATTTGGCAAGGGATTTTGATTGCGTGAATCATGAAGTTCTGTTAGCTAAATTATATTTTCATAGAATTTGAGGAGTATCTGAAGATTGATTCAGGTTCCATTTAACTAATAGGAGACAGAATTGAAGTAAAACCCCCTAACACAACTAAATATTTTTTCTTTGAATGGAGTAAATTGATACATAGATTTTCCCAAGAATTATTTCTAGTACTTCCACTTTTCAAAATACATATAATTTAAACTCTCCTAAGAATAAATTCTATGTGAGTACCAATATTATTTGCTGATGACATTTGAGTCTTAATTTCAAGCTGAAATTTCCAAGATTTCTGTTCATTGTCCAGTTATTTCTCTCTCGTAAGATCAAATGCTTTGTTCCTAATAAGTTAGTTCTAAATTTAGATATAACAAATATAATGAAATTCATAATAAAGAATTCATCACATTCTCTATTACATATTGATTATAAGGAAAATTATGTATAAGTGACAGTCAAAAAATTTCTTGGTTCAAAATTGATAACCACCTAAATTGGAAGAGCCGAATTGAACAAGTTAAGTGGAACATTTAACAGAGGCCATCCATTTGTGTAGTAACAAAATTATGTAACATCTATACACAACTTGTAAATATATATATATATATATATATGTGTGTGTGTGTTATTTCACACACACACACACACACACAAACATATATATATATATATATATATATATAAGACTTTTTCACATCCTACTGTCTCTGTGACAAGCTTATGGATTCATTAGGTGCATGTGGTATAGGCCTACATGTATGAATGTATTTATGTATATACAGTATATACCTACGTATTTATATATGTATATATATATATGTGTGTGTTTGTGTGTGAGTGTGTATGCATGTATGTATGTCACTATGTACAATATTTAATTAACATGCTGCTTTTGTGCTTGTTGGCTCACTTGGTTACTTTTCCTCTGTATTTACCACACCAGCCAGCTAATACTCGGCCAGTCATGTCACTCGACTACGTAAACATTTCACACACCAAAATAAATGTGACGTCATAAACATGAATTCGTAGGTCTTTCTTTGATATGGCCCCCATGTTGTTAATAACACATTTTACAAATATAATTTTGTAACGAATATTCCACATTGAAAGGCCCAAGCCCCATTCAACTCCGTCTGTAGTGAGTTAATATTTGTTCAGAAAATCAACAAAAGTGGAAAATAAGGGTGTATTGTTGTGTGGCCACTGGTCCGTACCCTGCAGGAGATCAATACGCTCCACACACTCACATCCTGTTTCTCTTTCAAAATCTCTGCAAAATTAAAATTTCCTGAGTCACATATTGTATATTTTGGACGAGAGAAATATTCGTGCCAAAGTTAAATTTGTATTTCCACTTGAGAACTGAAATTCATTTCAAAAATTGTTTACAACTTTAATCCGTACTTTACGTTGACACTGAGACTCGATCACAGAGACAGGGAATAACACCTACATATTGTGAGGAGCTTACAAAACTCACAAATACCTAATGAGGGCAAAAGGAAGAAATATTTATTGTTGAGGACGTTGCACGTGTTACGAATAACCACAGTATTTTATAAGGTTAGCATACAACACTCGGTTCCTAAATCCTCCTTTTGCAGCCCTTAAAATGTATTCTGTCTACCTTCTCTTAAATTTACATAATCTTCATTCCGCGTCATGTTTGTTCTATAACATATCTACACATATTTCTAGGCGCACAACCCTTGGTATTACTGCTTCAAGATGTGCGTGTGTTTAGCAGCGTCCGACAATACACACAACGTCGATTCCGTGTATGATGCAACCAACTCGCTCTTCCTTCCCTTCGAAACTACAGGCAGTAATATAAACATTAATTTTTAAGCCGGCTCCAACGACTTGCATTTTAGATTAACTTTACAATTCAAATACAGTGGGTTTATATTTAATATGCGCGACTGCTTTCGTCAATTAACCTTTTGGCGCCGGAATTATTTTTTTTAAATTTTAGCACACCCTGTATATAAAATGTGAATAATACAGGAACCAAATACATTAGAATTATGAAACAAACTGCATTTTGAAGAGAAAAAAAACGGAGAGTATATACCACGTTTAAAATATTCAGTGCCTATATTTGTTGAATAAATATACAAAATGAAACTTTAGAGGTTAGCGGTGCGGTACGACCACTATAGTTGACATAAGGCGTGAAAAGGTTAATGGCTTATGCTAAATCTAGTACCCTTAAGTAAATTACTATTACAGTTGAATGTTACGTACGTTGGTTAGGTTAACGTAAGAGAGTTCTCTTATTGTTCCCTTTAGACGTCAAAGAACTTTCAAATAGAGGGTCAACGATAACATTTTACCTCATTTTAACTACGTGCTAAATAGTGTAAAATCCGGTAAATTTCTGAGTGATACTGACAGTTACACAGATTTTACACCTAAATAATTTGTACAAATATTTCTTCTACGCAAAACATTACAGAACACACTGACGGACTATTACTTTCGAACCACCTAGAGAAGCAAATATCCCCCTTAAATTGCAGTACGTTACGTAAATAACAGCGTCTACTACATTATTAATTTTAATAATCTGTCACTATTATGAGCATTAGACTGATTCAAATTTTGCAACGGGTTGTGGTAAAATATTTTTTTTTCGATTAAACCCATTTCTGTAAGCAAACTTTCCTTTTTATAAAATAATGCTCTTTTTGATTTAGTATTGTGACTGAAATATTACAGGAATTTAAGCCAGAATTTCAATAAAATAAACCCCAGCATTTTCCGTGACAATTCTTGCTGCGAGAGCAGAACGAATCTTAAATAGGTCAAAATAAATTTTGCGGTTATGTCATCAACTTTTGAAGCGTCAAGAGTCGAACCCAGATGACTTAAGCCTATAAGAAGTTCAAAAGAACTGTTACACATTGCGTACCATAATAAAAACCTCTTGTTTAAAAAATTCTGCCCAAAATAAAGGTAAATATTAATATTACTGTCGGTATAAGTATCCATAGACTTTTAGGCTTTGTTAATAGTATGTATTATGGGTATTATTTTAATAACCAAAATGTTCTATTTATGTATATCCAGTATGCTTCACATTTTAATATGCTTTAATATAAACAGCCAACTAGATGCAACAATAATATTTTTATTCATAATTTCAATCATTTCTACATGTTTCGGGCAATAATTTCGCCCATCCTCAGGAGCACTAGACTGTGTTTACAGCTTGTGGTATAATGCACCGACGATGCTGCCTGCCGGTGACCAGAATGAGGTGGAACTGGTGGAACTGCAAGCAGTATTGGTCACCTGTATGCAGCATCGTCGATGCATTATACCACAAGCTGTAAACACAGGCTAGTGCTCCTGAGGATGGGCGGAATTATCGCCCGAAACATGTTGAACTGATTGAAATTATGAATAAAAATATTATTGTTGCATCTAGTTGGCTGTTTATATTATTGCATCAATGACGCACGGTCACACAAATATCAAACTTAATATGCTCCACTGCAGTTAGCACATAATTTGAGCCTGAAATGGCGAATATGAAGATGCAGTTTCATCAACGTTTATCTATTTCAGTAACAAATCAACCTGGGCATTTTTCTACAATCCAAACTAAAACAATAACATTAAACACTTCCTTTTATATTGTACTTGCTACACAACTTCAACAATTGATCGGCATTCATTACATGGTCACCAACCTCGTGTTCTTGATTTTCCCGATGACAGTACGCGTACGAAAACCATCAAGTTCACGAAAAATGTTTCTTCCACGTTTATCAGGAAGATAACAATTCACATTGCAATAAAACAGAAGTCTTTTGTTCTGGGTCACTCTCGTATAAATACTTCCACACACAAAGCTAACCTGTACTGTGATGCTTTCTATGACCACAAACCATCTTTCTGTCTTGAAGGTCAAATCCGTACTACCAACTGCGGCAGTGTATACGTAATATAGCATTGCCAACTATCAATAATATTTTCGAATTTACCTTCTTGAAATCACAGTTTAAAGATATTCGGATTACTTGGCGAATGAGCTAGAACATGCCCGAAGGTGCAGCGGAACTCAGTTTAAACGCTACATGGAGACGAAGGAACAATTAATTAATGACGATGTAGTATATACACCAGTTGGTGCTCCCGCTCTCCACTGGGAAATACCAAGCGCCGTCTCTCAAGAATCGTTGCCCTTAAAGCAGCTGTACTGAGTTTCACAAGGCAGCAGCTGTTCAGAGTATCAAGCATAAGACGTGTAGCTTGTTATTATCTACAGACCTTCCAGGAAAATGAAAAGTCGTTGTTTAAACACATTTTCAGTGACTACGATTATGTAGTCTCAACCTAACATACAAACGTATGTGTACTGTTTATTCGTAAGGTGGAAACCGAAGTAATCCTACTGCCACGTCCTCTGGAAATCCTTGCACTTCCGTCTTCAAAGTAGACGATATAGACAGTGGCACTATTTTCTCTACATTGTCAGCAAGATTATGTCAGACTAGTGGCGCTTCGTCCCAGAAAATATTCATAGATATCGTGTTACAATACTTATATAGAACAAACTTTAAAAATGACATAATCTAATGCCAAGAATTCTATTCTGACTTTGGTATACCGGTGTACACGTCACATGGGCAGCAGATGGTACACATCAGACTTCCACTTAGCCACCGCCGACTTTTCAGCATTTGTCCCATTATGATACCAAGAACTTTATCAAGGCGAAGAAGAAATTGGTGACCAGAGTTTCCAGTTTGGAGGTTGTAGCTCGCTTTACTTCGGCGTCTGTTTCAAAATAATTTGCCAGTCAGGTTCTTCTTAAGGGCCCTAAAATGACATACTTTTCTGGGCTCATAATACTAATTGAACTTGAAGCTGCTTGGAAGTTATAAGTCACTTTGTCTGCAGTCCCGATCTCACGTCCAGTCAGCAATGAGATCCCGGCATCGCTGTGACTTTTTAACTCATTCTTCTTCTTGCTCTTTCTTTCTAGTGACAGACGTAAATTATTCTAACGGTAATGTAATCTCTGGTTAAATAAAGCAGAAGCAATATCATCCGTTTTTGACATCTACCATTTAACGACGTAATTCACATTAGTTATTCAAAGAAGTTTCTTTTCTGGACATACAAGTGATAGTGGCGACAAGAAAACCGCTTAATGTCTTTTCATTTATGTTACGGAGCTGCACTTCCATTAAGCTTAATCGAAACTAAGAAATCCCGGGCATGAAGTCACAAAAGTGACGTACCATGACGGAGTTAAAACCGTGCGTTATTTTCCACATGCATTCCAAAAATACTTATTTCAAATCTTAACCAGTCTACTGTCTGTAGGGTGGGCCGGGGCAGCTTCACAATCGGTATAGCGACTCGCTACAGGCTGAACGGTCCGGGGATGAAATCGCGGTGGGGGCGAGGTTTTCCGCAACCGTCCAGACTGTCCCTGGGGCCCGCCCAAACACTTACACAATGGTTACCGTGTCCTTCCCGGAGGTAAAGCGGCCGGAAAGTGGCGTTGACCACCCACCACCATCTAGCACCGAGGTTAAAGAAAGAGTAGCGCTATTATTCTACTCCCCTCTGGGCCTTCGTGGCCTGTTCTGGGATGAAAATTAATTTACCTTTACTGTAGAAATGAAAAGTGAGGCGGGTGGCGATAAAGAGCGAAAAAAAGAGAATATTATGCTAGTTCGGACAGGCTGGTGGGTAAAGCGGTAGAAGGAAACATCCTGTCACATTACTTTTTCAGACAGCATGCTAACCTATCTTAATTTTATTTGTTCTTCGCAGCCCGCAATCCATGTAGTGCTTTGTTACGTGGCACCACCATCAACTACTCAATTGACCATCCGTGCAACTCATCTAATATTGTCGAATTACAACGTGTGCGATCCAAAAAGCATGTAAAAACCGTTAAAATATTTGAAACTATTGTTGTCTGGAATGTGGCATTTAGCATTATAATTACGGGCGTCCATCAGAAAATAAATTTATATGTCAATCATTTCGTACGCAAAGAACATTGAATAGTAAACTCTGACGTGGCGCACAGCGATTTTCATGTTTCCAGCTCTGAAGCAAAATACTGGTGGCCGCAAATTGAAAGGTGTTTGAGAGATGGAAGAGTTGTGATACGAATTTGACAGAGGCCAGCGTTGTGTAGTAACAAAATTATATATTGTAATATATTCTGTCTATAAACAACTATATATCAGTACATTTATATTTATTTATGTATATACTCAGATTACATTATGGCAAAATGTTTCGACCTTAAGACAGTCATCATCAGGCCAGCAAAGAACATTTTTAATGTAAAACAAAGTAAGCACTCAGTGGGATCCCATTTCGTTTACAGTAAAAGTTAAAATAGCGTATGACGAACTCTTATTTGAAACTTCTTCTTCTTCCATTGGCACTACAGCCCACTGTGGGTTTTGGCCTGTCGAACAATGTCCTTCCATTTTTTCCTATCTACCACCAACTCTCTCCGTCTTCTCACTCCCAGCAGTTGAAGATCTCTTTCTACTTCCTCTGTCCATATTTTCCTGGGTCTTCCCCTTCTTCTCGTCCCTTCCAGTTCTTGAGTGAAGATCTTTTTGGGCATCCTATCCTCCTCCATTCTCTCTAGGTGACCTAACTAGCTTATCCTTTGCCCTTTTATCCATTTTACCATATATTCTCCTTTGCTCATATATTCTAGTTCTCGATTCGTCCGACTTTTCCATTTCCTGTTTTCACATTTAGGACCACTCTTATTTGCAACTAAAACTTTAAAATAGAATGGTAATTAAAGTAAACTAATTCTAAGTCTAGTTGCTATATTGTTGCGGGCCTCTGTGTGGTTATTAATTCAATGGGTATTGTATCTATTCAACCAATAACCAAATGAATAACACGTCGTTAGCACTGTTAATTGAAGTACATTAATAAATATCACTATACTTATATATAGCTGTGTATAGACGGAATATATTACAATATATATTTGCGGTACGAAGGCTGCTAACACACAAAATGAACGTCCATCCAGATAGAATTTAAGGCTGATAACACACAAAATTAACTTCCATCCAAATAGAATCCAAGACTGATAACACATAAAGTGAACTTCCATCCAGATAGAATCTAAAATCCCAGACCACGATAAGATACTGCATCCATTACGGAGGGAATATGTGGCGAAGTAATGGGATACCAGTGCAATTAAATCTGAACTCTTTCCATTAGAGCTGACAAAAAATCTCCAAATGTAACGCTAAGTAGTTTTCTGAACGACTTTCATGGATGTCAAACTCCAGCAGCCACATGATGTCACTTATCAAAAATGTAAATAATGCAGTGATCAACCTACCACGACGTATTCGACTCCACACAAATTAATCAGTGGACAGAACGTCATCCAAGAATTTAATAGATGTATTTGACTCAATAAATATTATGCACGTGTTATAAGGCGACTAAATATCTCGGAATGAATATTAGATCAAAGAAATAAATTATTATGCTGAAAACATAGGAATGCACTTAGACTATTTTTGCAGCCGAAGGCGGAAGCTTTACAACGCTGGCACTCTCGTAACAAGACGTGGCTACAGTTCGACAAACTTTTAATGGAGTTGAGGAATTCCATAAATATTGAATGATGAGTGTTGTACAAGCTGTCCCAATCCACCAATTTCCCACTGTCGCTACCATCACCACTGTTGGGGGTTTGAAAAAATGACGAAAAAGTAAAAAACTGGTAAATGGACAACGAAGTGGATACTCTTCCACAGACATTAAAATTGTAAATGTGAACTGCTATATGCAGTCGGGAATAAAATGTACCTGTATTATTGGGACACACACTGTGCAAAATATATGGCTATATAATACGTATAAAGTTTATTTGTTCAGCGTGTTTTGTGTGGTTAGAAAGAATGGTGCTGACGTAAATACGTTAATTGTTTTGTGGGTAAAAAACAGATGTGTAATATTGTGAAATAAAGTGAAATGCCAACTTGATGTAATTAGGTAATTTTATCGATATGTTCTTAGCTCGACATATTTCGGGTACATACGCCCATCATCAGGAGCATTAGATGTTGAGTTGCAGTATACGGTTTTCTGCACCGAGTTTTTGGTGGTGGTGGTCTTGAGAGTTGCTGGGTAGGTCGTGTGTACGGTGCGGATGGTGCCGTACAGTCGCACGGCACGGCACCATCCGCACCGTACACACGACCTACGCAGCCGCTTTTAAAACCACCACCCATCCAAAAACTCGGTGCAGGAAACCATATGCTGCAACTCAATATCTAATGCTCCTGATGATGGACATATATACCAGAAACATGTCGAGCTAAGAACACATCGATAAAATTACCTAGTTGTATCAAGTTGGCAGTAACTTTATTTCATGAGGAAGATGTACGGTCAAGTGTATTATTGCCAAAACGACATGACTTTACAACAGAAAGAAATACGAATTTTCAAAGCTGTTCAGACTCACTAGCTTTCTAACCTTTTTCCCTTAAATTCCACACCTATCAATCCAAATTTAGATTATAATTCATAACTTAACCGTGTGGAATTCAGTAAATGTACGTAAATGTTATTTTCGCAATCAGTTTAAATAAATTGTCTTCGGCGAATTTTGAACGTGATCGATAAACACGTTAAAGATATTGAATCGAAAATTGGTTTGTAGAATCCTCGCTGTTAGAATATTCTACTTTTATCCTACACTTTTCTTTTCGAGATGCTTGAAATTGTTTCAGTTATTCTGAAATCCCCCTCCTTTTACGAAACCCAAATATAGACCAACCCGGTTAAAACTTCATCTGCTTATGCGACACCTAGTCTATATCGTCACATTTCCTGTGGTGTCAATTAATTCCTCACTGTTAACCACAACACCATACTCCTCAACTATAACACAATCCGTTTATAAGGACGCCGATTATTCAGTCCCCTACATGAGGTTATGCCCGAGTTCGACTCTATTTATTTCTGAGTTCTCGCCTTACAGCCCCGTGTCCTGCCCTAAGCCAATCCATGTGGGATTTGTGGCGGACAGAGTGGCACTGGAATACGTTGCTCTCCCAGTTATCCCTCTCTCTCCCACACAAACACGAGACGGCCACTGGAGATAACCCCGAACCAAATAAATCCAGTCCGCATTCGCAAATTCTGGTTCTCTAATATCATTTTCAATACTGTTGTTACACCTACGGTCCAAGTGGTATCTTTTGTTCCGAGGCTTCTGTTTGAAACTGTCTCAGACTGTGTTTTGTCTCCTGTGCTACTGCTATCCGCACCTATTAGCATTTAAATGTTTCTACAGGACTTTCACCTGCAGATGACGTGTGGCATTAATTGTGTTGCTGTATTTTCATTTAACAAGCAAATTTACTTCATACTCATCCCAGAGGCATTACGTAAATGTGTTTTACTGATAGTTAAATTGCTAAAAGCTTTACTGGCTAAACCGGTCTCATTTCTGGACTCAATAATTACAAAAAATTATAAATGTGCAGTGCATCACAATTTAATGTATGATATTCAGAAACGTTTCTTCCCTTTTAGAAGCTCAGAGGACAACAAAAGTAGTTAAATTAATTTTCTTGCTGTAATCTTAATAATTTTATTAAAATATGCAAGTCAAAATTAATTACGTGTTATGTTCCGAAAGGTAATGCCAGCAAAAATTGCCGTAAAAGTATTTCCGTGCTCTCTTCAGGACCGTCGCCTGACCAGCCGACTGCATGACCCTACTCAGAGATACCGTAGTTCTGTGTGACCCCTAGCTGAACGCTATGGTCAACTGATATGTCGACATATTTCATATTGTTACATACTTCCAGTGACCTAGAAATTACCGTATAATACCACGCTAACTTATATATCTGTGTGGCCACTATTAAATACGCAAACTTGAGAACGTTTAATGCACAATTAACGTATCACGTTCGACATCGTTGCGTAGGCAAAATAACCTTAGTATCACGACACACAGTCGGTTAACATCAGAAAACTCGTGGATTTTGTCAAACTTCTTTTGTAGCAAAGGAATAGCTAACTAAATATTTCAGAAGTATTTTGTAATCTTTCGGGAAGAAGTGCCTAGCGTTGAAAGCACAAAGTGCATAGTGAGAGTTTCATGTCTTCAGAAGAAAAATACACAGTACAGCAGCTGCCTAAATAATTCAAAACAATTTCTTCGGGACGGGTGGAACGTTATGCTTCACAGAAAGAGCGCAATACAATCAGGAGCAGAGATCACATGCACTTCTTCCTTTACTAAAGAGTCAATCAGTATTCAGAGCAGAAAAAATAAAAGTCTCTAAGACTTTAATAAGACTGGAGGCAACATACGGAACAGAAGCTTGGACATTTAACAAAGATATTGCTAAACGGCTGGCTGCTTTTGAAAGAAAACTTTTAAGAAGAATGTCTGGGGGGAATTAAAGTAAATGAAAATTTGAGAAGGCTGTAAAATAAAGAATTGATGCAACTGTTTGGAGATTTAGGCACACTTTCATTCATCAGAATAATTCAGTTGAATTGGATTGGTCATGTTAACAGAATGAATAATAAAAAAAATAAGTCAAGTCACTAAAATTTATCAACCAACTAATGCACATATAATTTCACATAAAACACTTTTAAAACACTTTAAAACACTCCGACATGTTTCGATCTTGTCAGATCGTCATCAGGGAGCTTAGTTCCTTGCTAAAATTATATTATAATATTCACAATTCAATTGGTATTTGCAAACGAGGTGTTGTGGCAGCATATCATGTTGTGTATGAATGCGTTGTGGAGCAGTGGCTAGCCACATTCCTACACAACATGATATGCTGCCACAACACCTCGTTTGCAAATACCAATTGAATTGTGAATACTATAACATAACTTTATCAAGGAACTAAGCTCCCTGATGATGATCTGACAAGATCGAAACATGTCGGAGTGTTTTAAAGTGTTTTATGTGAAATTATATGTGCATTCGTTGGTTGATAAATTTTAGTGATTCTACAAAAA
>Ga0131853_10017632_pt1 | contig 12996 bp, 9 predicted proteins | sample TergutLab28metaG_FD_92764 | JGI IMG/M metagenome (GOLD analysis project Ga0131853, IMG submission 92764) | Labiotermes labralis P1 segment gut microbial communities from Petit-Saut dam, French Guiana - Lab288 P1 (version 2) (version 2) | ecosystem: Host-associated > Arthropoda: Insects >...
AGGCCTACTATGCAAATAGACAACTGGTTAACAGCAGCCTCATATCAAGAAGCAGCAAGTTGCAGATATACCGCACGTTGGTACGCCCAGTGGTTACCTATGGTTCAGAATCGTGGACACTCAACATGGAAGAGGAAAGAGCATTAGCAGTATTTGGAAGGAAAATACTGCGGAAAATATATGGACCAGTGAAAGAAAACGAATTATGGAGAATTTGACGAAACGATGAATTAGAAGTTATAATTAAGGGGGAGAACATTGTGGGGTTCATTAAATGCCAAAGAATACGATGGCTTGGTCACATAGAAAGAATGCAAGACACCGCAATTCCAAAAAAGATGTACGGAAAGCTGTATGCAACAAGACGAAGAGGAAGACCAAAAGTGAGATGGCTGGATGACATGTCCACGGACCTGAGAAAGATGAGGATAAACGAATGGAGAGACAGAGCAAGGGATCGAGAGGCCTGGAGGCATAATGTAAAGGAGGCCAAGGCCCACCCCGGGCTGTAGCGCCACCGAAGAAGAAGAAGAAGTGTTGACTGGAATATGTATAATACAGTGAATATATAGAACACAACAAAATTTACAACCTATAATTAAGTCTCCTCAATGTCCATCAAGTACTGGCTGTGAGAATAAACATACAGAAAAGTCTACAGATACAAAATTTGTTGGTTTATAAACTGATAAACCATTTGAACTGGAGGAATCAAACTGTTCAAAGTTGTATGCAGTTAGGTCTGTGTTTTGTATCAGCAACAGAGGAACTCTCAAAACAACTTGTTGTGCCCATTTTCACTCCATAATGAAAGATGGAATAATCTGTGGGTCACAATCATCTTACAGTTGAAATATATTTACTCCACAAAAGAAAATTTTACAGATATATTTGATGCAAAATCTACAAATACACACAGCCATCAGTTTAAAGGATTACAGATTTCATACCTTCCACGTGAACACATATTGCCATTATAAAAATAATTAAATAACCAAAAAGACACCCAAACTCTTTTTATCAGTTTATGAATTTAATATAATATTTGTATGTATTTTAATAGTTCTGTATATTTTGTATTTCTGTAACTTACACCACATCTGCCAGTTTGACTAAATTTTGGATCAAGAGAATGGAATGGATGGATGAATGGGGCGAACGAACATAAATACACATGTACGTATGTGTGTCCTCTGATCGAAACTTGCAATTATACCAGATGAAGTGAAAAGATGGAGAAAATTACATGGTCAGCTTTGTAATTTGTGTCATGACCCCCAAACAAAGTACTGTAAATTCTGATTCATGTAAATGTATCATAAAATGCCAGCACACTAATATGCCATCTCTTATTTCTACACTAACATTTGGAAGTAGAAGCTCTGAATTTGTAAGTCATAATATGATTTAATCCATTTAAATAACATGTTAACAAAAATTCACATCCTGCCACTGACATCAGCATACAGCAATTTGTAACACTAAAAACTTGTAATAATCTAGCTGACACACCCCCCCGACCACACATACACTCACACACAGACGCACATGTACACACAGATGCACACGTACACACATACCACTCACATGCACACACACACACATACATATACACACTCGCACACACACACACCACACTCGCACACACACACTTGCACACACTCACACGCACACAGACGCACACGTACACACCACACTCACACACACACCATTTATTCCAATTGAGATTGCAACAACTTATTTTTATTGATTCATATGTGGCAGGAGTATTAAATACACGACAGTACATGTAATTTTATGGCTGTTATGTTTTCATCAATATCCCACCTCATACATGACTTACCACTAATTATTTCTGTGGAATTAAAATACTGCTATATGACAGATGTTTAATTGTGTGATGGGAACAGCCATACTTACAAAAATGTGTTTAGCATCTGTGACATAATCGTGTACACAACAATCAATGCTCCAAATATTTAATAACCAATCAGTTTGCTTTGTTAGTTCTAAATCTACTTCACTTACAACGCAAACACAAATTGCTGACTTATATACAAATGAGGAACAGGCAATATTTTCATAACAAACATAACTCTTACTTTATCAAGATTATCACACTTTTTAACACTGTCATTAAGATACAAAAATACCAAAAAACAGGACCATCTATCAACTCATCATCACAACTATCAATACCACTATCATCACAATTCTTAGTTTAAATTATTCATTTCTTAAATAACTGCATTATTATAACCTGCAACAAATATTATGACACCTTCAAATCTGACCATATATAATTACTGTATTAGCTCTGTATTTAATAATCTTAAATACTGTTCTTTTAATTTCGTGTTCCATTCCAGTCTATGCTTAAAGCTACATTCTTTATAGTACTGGACTGACTGCAATAACCATACAGGTATGTCTACACTAACAAGTGCCCACAACTGGTCATGCAACTTGAAATCACACAACGTTCAAAATTTTTGTCATTCCCTTAGTTTAAATGTTCTTAATTTTTGCTGAAAAATGTTTAATTACACACACTTTGATAACATTCACTTTTCCCAGTGAGAAATCATGTTTTTAGGCACATTACTTCTGCTACTTTTTAGTCCCCACTTACTTACTCCATGGTGCAGAGTCCTTCATGAGCAGCTAACTGGTTTGCAGCTAGTCATTAAATTCCCCGCATTTCACGGAACCCGAATGTTCATTACTGCACTCACAAGCATCCGCCAACTGTCTCTATCCTGGGCCAGCCCAATCCAGCCCATATACCCACATCCCACCTCCTGGAGATCCATCCTAATATTATCCACCCATCTACGCCTAGGTCTCCCCATTGGTCTCCTTCCCTCCAGTTTCCCCACCAAGACCGTATACACCCCCCTCTCCTCACCCATACATGCCACATGCCCAGCCCAACTCATTCTTCTCCATTTTATTTTTTCCCCACTAAAAGAAATTAAATTTACAACAATGCATATGAAATTGCATAATGGGGAACCCTTTTAAAAAAAAAACCAATCAGTTTGTATACGTAACACTGACATTCATAATGGAGTAAGGGAATGGGTGGGCATGCAATATGTTTATAGTGGGCACACAGTACGTTCAGTTTATACAGACTTGTGTGTTCTATCAGCAGGTCTCCAGTCCGCTAATTTTGCCAAATAAAAGTGGAGTTGTGTGTTGGTGTAAACAAACTTGGCAGGTTACACAGGAACAATTCAATCATTGGAACGCTGAACTAACTACAATACATGTCCACATGCCACAGACAGCATGGTGAAGGTCACATATATAAAGCTGCACTCTTCTTCTGATAGTACAAAACACTCTGCAGTCAAATTATCCAGAAGTTAACAAGACAATACAAACATACACAAGCTCTGCCATCTTTGTTGATAGAATGAAGTGCTGTATATTACTATAAAACAGGAAGCAAGGCCAAAAGTTACAGCTTGCTCCCTTCTTGACAAGACAAACAGTATAAAATTATTGCTTCAATTTCATTCTCACAAGTGCTAACTAATTATGCTTCATGAACAGCTGCTCAGCTTCATCCACTTCAATGTGCCCAACCCATGTATTATGTGTATTATACACATTAAAAATCCAAAAATCATTACACTTGAGATTAGAATTATTAATGCTTCATGTCTGTAATCATACTTATACATATGGCAAGTGGTCATTTTTAATGACCCAAATATGGTCAATAACTTCACCTTCCTGTAACAAATAAAATACAAGAAAATGTAAATAACTTATGGTATGTGAAAAGATTATGTAATTTATGCACAACATAACATGAATGTTGCATTCTCAATATTGCATTAAACAAAAGAATACTCACATGCCACTTTACGCGTTCACTGCACAAGGCAGGCCTACATAAAATTAATGCACAAGGAGATGTCATGTCTGTTCATCTGCATGCTTCATCTCTAAACCACCTGACAGATATTAACTTTTTGGCGCCGGAATTTTTTTTTTTATTTTAGCACACCCTGTATAATAAAATGTGAATAATACAGGAACCAAATATGTTACAATTATGAAACAAACTGCATTTTGAAGAGAAAAAAACGGATAGTATACACCATGTTTAAATATTTGGTACCTATATTTGTTGAATAAATATATAAAATACAACTTTGGAGGTTAGCGGTGTGGTACGTCAACTATAGTTGACGTTAGGCGTCCAAAGGTTAATTAAATTTGACATAATGGATTAATATAATAATTTGTGCAAACATTTTCATCTTGTTACGTATGGTCAAACATGAACCATACCTTCTGCTAAGGTCAAATATAAAGGCACTTTCTTATATTACTGTCCACCATATAACAAAACCTGTGCATGATATCACTACACTTTTTACTGCAGCAATACCATCTTGCTTTTCCAAATTCTAACATGCTGGTATTTGCATAAAGGAGAAAAAGAAAAAGCCTCAGAGGCAAGGCATCTCGTTTGCTGTTTCTTCCATTTGGAATTTATTTAAACCTTGAACATCAGACAACACTTACCCTTGCCGAAAGGTATTAATTCAAGAAACATAAGCTGTGTGGAGTCTGGATGGTGTAGTTTGTATAGTGACTAGGCTACAGGCAAAATGTCTGAATTGTGGCAGAAAATATGACAGGCAGATGAAGACATACAGCAGGCATTTCATCCCCAAACACATAATGGCTAACCAAATATGTGACTTTACATGCAAACTGTGGTGAAATGCAAAACACGTGTGGTGGCAGCAAACTTTCAATACACACCTTATCTACAGATATCTGTTCTGTGTACAGGTGCGTTTTGTTCACAATTTGCATTCGCATGTAACCATAATCAGTGCTGCGGAATGCTGACCAGTAAGGTAGATCTCCTCTGAATGGACTAATTTCTTCTTTGCAACCCTGAGGAAAAAAGTGGAACTTGTACATCACAGACACATGGAAAAACAAATGACCAGTACTGGAATTTTCACAGTAAAGAAACAAGACAATACTGATGTTATGCACACTGCATACAAACACCAGGTAAAAGTGTAATTTTGTATTTTTCAAACCTCAAGCATTTTATATGTGATGAGGAGATAAAAAAGTCTTCTCCCAGTTAATCTCTTCTTGATACTCCCACACACGTAATTTTGAACATTAATGTTATAAGAATGAACAACTGGCACATTTCTGAACAATTTGTTACCCATTGTTGTTTCATATGCGTACATTTATTTCTCATCCCAACACAATTACACACTGTCAGCCAGCTGTCACCATATCACAACCACACAATATTCCCCAGACTGTAACTTCTCAGGTTTGCTTAACACTGTGACGCCGGAATTACTGAGCAACGTTGCTTGGGCAGCCGGAAGTTTTTTAATGGAGCTTTTAAATTGTAATGCTTACTCTTAAAAAAAGCACATCTCATTGACTTTTCCTCAAATTTAATGAAATAAAATTTTGCACTCTGCTTAAGAATTGGTTAATCCGGGAAAAAATATTCACCTATTTTTATAACAAATTTATGCCCGTGAATTGCACGCATTATATTAAATGTGGTGCAAACAGTTCATTACGCACATAATGCTGGCTGCTGCGTAAGGTCTGTGGCACCTTGGATCACTGTTTTATCACAACACACAGTATTCACAAAGAAGGTGATATATTACAAAATTTACTTTTGTGTGATATTCTATGAAACAAGGCACCACGGGCAGGGTCACGTCACATCTGGCACACTGTGCCCTTTTTTTGGCCGTGAGAAGAACACAGACGGCTGGGTTTATTTCGCTGGCCATTGCTTGTTATGTCTACTTCTGCTAAGGCCGGCTGCTGTTGTTGGTCCTCTTCTTCCTCAAAACAGCCTTCTAACATCGCTAGCTTTCACACCTGATTCCGAGGCCGTGTCAGCAACCAGAATTTCACAGATGGTTTCTTCCTCAAGTTCTATTTATTTTTTTCCGGCCATTGCTCCAGACCCACAATCATCTGCCTTGTTTAGACTACTGTGTAAGACCGCACAGTTTCAGAAACATAATACCAGTCACATATGAATGTGTCTTCTGCAGTGACAGCAAAACAGATCTAAAGCTACGATGTGACTGCTGTAAAAAAATTCCAGCTACTAGAGGGTGCCCAAGACATTGTTACTAGATTGACAGCTGTATGTTGCATGTTACTACTCCACAGCCCCAACAGATTACCCCTGCACTACAAGAGGCATGTCTGTAGGCCCTTCTGTAGCTGTAAACATCGAGTTTTGTGGATACCTCCAGTTTTTGAGCATTAGTTTCGTCTGAATTATATGAGTGCAGTATGCCACTGACAACCTTTCTGGTCAACAACTGCAGTTTGCTACAGAGGCCAGTGTTGATATTTCAACCCACAGTGAACCCCAGAGCAAGTATCAGTCAAAGCACGCAGTGTCAGAACCGTATTAGTCAGCTGGGAAAAATGAGCAGTTACTGAAGTGCGTATATATTGGTGTTTGTGGAGGGGTTTAGGAGGTGGAAAGGGTACATTCTGGCTCCTGAATGAAAGTCTGACCTTCATGGGTCCTGCAGCATAGCAAGCCACAGTGGTTAACCGAATAGGGAGTGAATAAAATTCCTCCAAACTTCGACATTCTATCTGCGACCACTTTACTGGCCGTTCGGCTATTTAAAGGGCTCACTGCGCAACCACTTTTGTGGCCATTCGGTGTTAAAGGGTTAACACTTTGCCGTCACACATCACATCACATATATATAGCTTTGATTGCTATGCTATGCAATGTCGACGGATCATGTATTTCACTGTTTTCATATATGACATCCTACACATGCGTTTCTCAGCTATTCTGTCTCACATATCTTGTTAAGGTTACCAACACCTTGAAGCAAGACGCTTGGGTCTCCAGTTACAAATACACAGACCCTTCCTGACCCCACATTCATAGAACCATACAAATGCAACAAGACAACGACAGATTCAGATGGCCTCTGTGTTTCCTTTTGTCACTTCCTCTCAGAAATCATGGGTCTTTATAGGAAGCAGTGTTATACAAGAAAACAATATTTTGTGAGTTATGTGCAGACACAAATTGTGATGTACGATGAGTGTGGCACTGAAATTTTGGACAGTGATAGTTACAACCACACAACTTCTCCATATAAACAATTGCTATCTGTCCTTTAGCTTTTACTACTGAGAGTGAAACAAGTACAGTAAGAGGAAAAAAGTGGTGAATAGGACAGCTCTGATGAAAAAAAAACCAGGAGAGACCATTCAAAATATGGTGTGGGTACGAAAATTTTCTACAGAAATTCAGGTCTATTTACAACCCAAAGGAATGTCACTTGATGAAGCCACGATCCCATGGCAGGGTGGCCTGAAATTTGGGACGTGCGATCCACAAAAAATAACAAAACATGGAGCGATGGTCTGAATGGTGTGTGAGGCGGTATCAGGTTATATCTGTAAGATGAAAATATACACAGACAAGAGGCAGAAATTGGAGGACACAGTTTCATCAGTTTTAGACAGAAACTAAGGCCAGAATCATTATATTTTTGTAATAGTGACATCAGCTGAAACACTGCCAGACTGAAAGACAAGAGTCTGTGGCAATGAGAGGACTAGCAAGGGGCATTCCACCTGACCTAGAACGCGAAGCCAAGCACTTGAAAACACAGCAGTCAGCGTTCCGAAGGAAAGGTGACATAACAGTCCAAGTGAGGCAGACAAAAGATTTGTGCGAATGATTAGCACGATCAACGATGCAACAGCCCCAGTGAACACAGGAAGGCAAGACAAGAACAGATCTGGAAAGAAAGAAACCTTACCATTTCCCAGTACAATAATATCATGGAGGCCATAGATACAGCAGACAAGTACCTCAGTTATTATTCAGTTCTGAGGAAAATGGTCAAACGGCCAAATGTATCTGCTACACTGTGCACCCTGCAGTACGTTTTTGTATACAAAACACAAACAAAACTTTCCTGCAAGAGGTAGCATGGTCCAAAATATCAAAAGTCCAGAATCCAAATGGGTCCAGTTCTGATGAACTGCTACGTCCAGAGAAATAACCAACACCAAGGGGGCCTAAACAGTACCCCCAGGCAGACTTTAATGGGATATCAAAACATATACAGTAGACAAAATTGTTGCTGGTGGGGAAGGCAAGTAGTATCTTGCAGGACAGAGTAAAGTGTAAGCACAGTGCACATACGAAGTGAAGTGAAACAAGATACAGTTGTAAATTCTATGTTGTTCTTCTTCACAAGGGGTCTTGTGTTAAGAAATACCACTCAAGCATGAACTGCTAGATTCTCTACATGCACTTTGTTCAGTACTGTGTTCAGCAGTATCATGTATAGTCACACTGTAACTGAGAATATAATACAGGGTTGAACATTTAAATGTGTTAAATGTATGGAAATTGGGGGTATTTAATTGAAGGAACATCCAGTTGTACCAATCAGGTAAGACATGGCAGCTTCCAATGGACCTAATGTACCAGTCCCTGATGATGGAATAACTGGCATGGAAAAACTGAAGTGGTAACAAAAATGCACATTATGCATATCCTCTGCGTCACAGATGGAGGACCTGTGGTGGACACCGTGGGCTAGCCTACCCACGTAGCCAGGATAGTTTATTGCCCACATGCCACCTCCTTATAAACACTCATACAGATTCGCAAGTGAAGTAACTAGTGGAAAATTTCAGTCAGTGTGTGAGACACGCAGTGAGTGCAGCAAGCAAGCGGCCAGCAATACACAGTGTGCACGCGGAGAAGTTGTGCTTACGTGTGAGTGTGTATTGTGTGTCGGGAATTACATACCAACCACAACCACAGCAGAAACCACAGACCTCATCAGGAAGACAGGCTAGTTGTCAGTCTCCCTGATGAGGTGTCTAATTTCCAAGTGTTTAAATACTGAGACACTCAGTGTTCAGCTAATGTAAGGACAGAGGCCCACGTCTGGAGTTACAAGACAAATACCGAAATGATGTTTTACAAGGTGGAAGCAGTGGCCTTTCATGTCGGATTAGTATGTGAAGTGCTCCTTAAAGTTCACAGAGTTCCACAAAGCTGGTTACCTAGCTTGCAGCCTTTCAATTTAACTTGGAAAGTAGAGGAATCAGCAGTATCTCTGCTTTCCAGTAAAGAATAAAATAATAGACCATGTAAACCAAAAAGAAGGAACTTTTTTGTCTATGTATCACTTACTGCTGATCCTGAAATCAGATGGACTGGAGCACGCGGATTACGATATGGTTCTTCGTAACTACCGTTGCGGACTGTGTAGTCATACAACGGCCACAAACGCTCATATGAATGCTCATGTGCCCAGATGACTACATCAACACCGTAGTCATTCAGCAATTTCTCCAAACCAAACCTGCAAGTTCAAACACAAGAATAGCAATGTGAACAGCACTGGTCCTACACACACGGTATGCCACTCAGCTTTACTGTAACATCACTGGACACTTATGCGTATTGGACCGTGCATCATCTTGATATTTGAATAAAGGTAAACCAACTAGATGACACTTGCTTTATTATGTCAATTTACTGCTCAACATGTTTCAGATGTTAATACATCCATCTTCAGGAGCTTTCGACTATTTGTTGCGTTTTTGTGTAGGCTGTATTGTGCTGACTTGAGGTGTGTTGGTGTTATGTAGCGGGATTGGCTGTTGGTGATGTGGTATCCGAGTGTAGGCTGAACCACTACTAGTAGTGGTTCAGCCTACACTCAGTTACCACATCACCAACATACAATCCCGCTACATAACACCAACTCGCCTCAAGTCAGCCCACACAACAACGCAACTAGTAGTCGCAAGCTCCTGAATATGGATGTATTAACATCTGAAACATGTTGAGCTGTAAACTGACACAATAAAGCAAGTGTCATCAAGTTGGTCTACCTTTATTCAAATATCACTAGACATACTTGTGTATTATGACAAACCCATTTCTGAACCAACAATATAGATATTAATAAGATAAAATTACATGCAGGATTCTTTATGGTGGACTTTCTGACAATTTGCAACACACAAAATATTTTAAGAACAGACCAAACATAAATTTACAAAATTTACTCTTGTCACTTCCTCTTAGCAATAAAGCAGAAATCTTCAAATGGAGTAATTAAACATTAATAGAAAAATCTGACTGTATCACAGTAATAATATGATATGACGACTTAGGATGATTGGGTTTCTTGATTTTTCCCACAATCTAGTATGCCAACCAAAGCACAATGCCAGGAAAGTAGATCTCTTACTGTCCTCAGGTAGAAGGGTTAGAAGGAACCTACTGGGTTGGGAACATTCAAATTTCTACTGGACCCAACCAAACAGTTACCTCCCTACTTTTCAACTTGAGCACAGACAGTGTCTGAAATATTGCAGTTCGTTCAGAATACTCAACATTTGATGAAGTCCAGAAAACCACTAATCTTATGTGTTCGGTACTGCAGTGCAGGCAGACTATCAGATAATTGATACTGAACTTATTAGAAACAGGACTTCAGAAGCTGAATGTCATACATTACACACATAATATACAGTCTAAAGAAATAGCATCATATGTGGTCATACACATTTCCCAGATGTGTTTGTGCCCTAATTTCCACTTACTGTCGACATGAACTTCTTACAGCAAATATGATAAAATTGCTCCCCATGTGACACAAGCCAAATAAATTAGCTATAAAACTGTGCATTTTAAACCTGGAGAGACCATGAAAGAAATTACTGATCTAAAGCAATTAAAGTTTTAATACTGACCAACAAAGCTACTGATAATTTTCATGTTGTAACATACTAGAGTTACATAAATAAATAAGAAATTCATAATAAAATAATAGGTGTGTTTATAGCAAGCAGTACTGCTGCTCTTTATTAAACCTACTGACAATCAGCAGGGTTACATATTACTTGTCTTTTTCATGTTGTGTTATATACAAACTGTCTGCATGATAAAGTTACTTGTAAGTAAAGTTATCATTTTTATGCAAGTTCTATGCAGAGCAGACAAAGCAATCGTACGCACCAAAGTTAAGTTTGCTATACAACTTTTAGTGCAGATTGTGCTACTCTGGACTTTGAAACCATGTGGTTGGGTACAAACATTTTGAAAAGGACTATCACCTCAACCTTCAGCGCATATATATATATATATATATATATATGCGTAAGTCTACACATATGTATCATAATATATCCCACACATTACACATACAGCACTTCATATGTTTTAAAGAAAGGTGAAGGAGAAATAATGAGAATTTTATCATTCTTACTTTTCACAAAACATTAGAAGAGTGATCATGTCAAGCAGGACAAAATAGCTGGGTGTACCTTGCGTAAAATATGACTATAAATGCACAGAAAGTTCTCAGGTGGAAAACCTGAAAGGAAGAGACCACTATCAAAATGCAGGAACAGCAGGGAGGATAATATTGAAGTGGATATGAAAGAAACATGATTAATGTGACTCAGGATAGGAATCAGTGGCATGCTTTTGTCAACACAGTAATGCCTCTTCTGACTGACCCTCAGGAACTCAATCACATGAATTTCATTTACTGTAATTTACTAACCAATGCAGGAAAGGCATGCCAACACGAGTGTAGGTTCCATAGTGTGTGCAGTCATCATCACCAGTGTTAGAACAGTACATAGGACGATGCCCAAACAAGATGATCCACGGGCGGACACTGCGATTTTCAGCAGCTGTGGCTTCCTGAAATAAATTAGCATAGAGCCAGTTGTATAAACTGTACAAACAGGGTCAATATCAGGATTCTGTATCCATGTGTATCAGATGTGGCAGTCACATCTGATGTGATGTCAATGTGTATTTATGTCAATACAGTACATGGCTAGTTTTTCCCTTGTAATTTAAGTCCCCTGAAGATGACTTATTTAAGCTGAAACAAGTAGAGGGATGTATACACTATAAAACAGTAAAACATATATATATAAAAATAAAGTAAAATGCCAACTTCATGCAACTAGGTAATTTTATTGATGAATTCTTCGCTCGACATGTTTTGGGTACCTAAGCCCATCATCACTTTATTTCATGAGGAAGATGCACAGACAACCCTCAATATATATATTGTTTGTTAATAAGTGCAATAAATTCAATAAATATATGTCTAATGCATGGAATATGTACAATATAAGTTACATTCCGTTAACCATATCAAGGTTTGATTGTTCTTGCAATACAACTGTTCCAAACTGGTAAATGACATTGATTTTGTAACTTTCCCACTTGAATAGGCCTGTGGCACTAGTTGGTCTTGCAGCAACGACTCTGGCTTGGCAGTTACCTCATTGCCTATAAATATCATTCTTTCAAAAACCTGACATTTCTTGTCCTTGTTCTATGGAATGTGCATGCATGCATGCATGCATACACACACAGTGGTGTCCCTTGAGGAGGGCAAATGAAGTGACTGCCCCAGGGCCCTGACATACAAGGTATGCCATCATGTTAACATGCCTCAGACATACACAAGGATCATAACTTAAAAATGTAATGAAAACTAATAAAGAATCTGAGTTAAATTTGCAGACATAAAAAACGGGCAAATATTTTCAAAAAGGTGCATAATACTGTGTTACAAAACTGACCTAAATGTCTCGGTATGGTAGAATGTGGTTTGGATTTCAGGTTTCCCTTGTAACTTTAGTGTCTATGTGGGAGTAACCGTAGGAAGTTGGGTAAATCTAATGCTAGCAGTTTCATTCCTTACAGGTTGGCTTAGTGACAACTGGAAACGAGTGAAGAGCTGTGTGGGGTCAGTGACAAGGAGCAGCTGGACTCATGTGCAGTACAGTTTTAGCTCTTGGATGAAGAAGAAGAAGAAGAAGAAGAAGAAGAAGAAGAAGAAGAAGAAGAAGAAGAAGAAGAAGAAGAAGAAGAAGAAGAAGAAGAAGAAGAAGAAGAAGAAGAAGAAGAAGAAG
>Ga0131853_10017633_pt1 | contig 12996 bp, 14 predicted proteins | sample TergutLab28metaG_FD_92764 | JGI IMG/M metagenome (GOLD analysis project Ga0131853, IMG submission 92764) | Labiotermes labralis P1 segment gut microbial communities from Petit-Saut dam, French Guiana - Lab288 P1 (version 2) (version 2) | ecosystem: Host-associated > Arthropoda: Insects >...
TATTTTCTTCTAAAAAGAATTTTAAATTTTCATAACAGATTGATTCGACAGCACTTCTTGCTTCCGGAGTGCCTAATTTGTTTTTGGTTTGACCTTCAAATTGTAAGATATTCTCTGGAACTTTTAAGTTTATAATGGCAGTAAGGCCTTCTCTAATATCAGAACCATCAAAGTTACCATTTTTAATTAAGTTGTTAGTTTTAGCATAATCATTGAAAGTTTTAGTAATGCCAGTTTTAAAACCGACTTCATGAGAACCGCCGTCGATTGTTTTAACATTATTAACAAAGGAAAGAATATTTTCATTAAAGTTATCGGTATATTGCATGGCGATATCAATTTCAATGCCATTTTTATTACCAGTGAAGTTAATTACTTTATGAAGAGGTGTTTTATCTTCGTTAATATATTCAACAAAACTAATTAAGCCATTTTTGTAATGGAAACTAGCAACTCTTCCAGTTTCTTCGCAATTTATTAAAACAGTAAGTTCATTTAGTAAGAAAGCTGTTTCTTGCATTCGCTCACAAATAGTTGAGTAGGAAAATTTTGCATTATGAAATATTTCTGGATCTGGGGTGAAAGTAACTGTTGTTCCAGTTTTTTTGGTATGTCCTATTTTTTTGAGTGGAGATTCAACAATTCCTCCATTATGAAAACGAATATTACTTATATTTCCATCATAATAGATAGTGACATCCATTCTTGTAGACAAAGCATTGACAACGCTAGCCCCAACGCCGTGGAGACCACCAGACACTTTATATCCGCCGTCGCCGAACTTTCCTCCAGCGTGTAAAGTAGTGTAAATAACTTCTGGAGTTGACTTTCCAGTTTCATGTTTTCCAGTAGGAATACCTCTGCCAGTATCAGCTACTGTTAAGCTGTTATCTTTATGAATAGTTATTTTTATTTCATTCCCAAAACCATTTATTACTTCATCAATAGCATTATCAATAATTTCCCATGCAAGTTGATGAAGTCCTCTTTTATCTGTAGAACCAATATACATTCCTGGTCTTTTACGTACTGCTTCTAGACCTTCTAAAACTTTAATTGAAGATTCATCATATTTTGTCAATACTATTCACCTACAAAATTATAGCACAAGAAAAATTAATCTACAAAAAAAGAGCGTTTTTTTTTATTGCTCTTTATTATCTTCAGGATTTATGTTAAATGAGTTTTCGTATTGGGGAGCGTCTTCAGTAGGAGTTTCTTCAGCCATTTTAGGAAGTTCAACATCGTCGATTGTTGGTTGTGGTTCTGCCCCAGGTACTGGCGTTTCTTCCCCAGGTGTTGGGGTTTCTTTAACAATTGGTGTTGGTGTTTCTTCTTGAGGTGGTTCTACGAAGACAGAACTAAATTGTTCATTCATATTTATTTTGGCAGTATTTTCTAAAGCTGGATTATAACTTTCTTCTGGTTGTGGTTCTTCTATTGGAGTAGCATCTGGCTCTGGAAATGTATTTTCAAAAACTGGCGCAGGAGTTTCTTCAACAATTGGTGCTGGGTTTTCAAAAGGATTTATTGGTGTCTCTACTACAGGCTCAAAAACATTATCAAATTTAAATTCATTCTCTACTGCTGGAGTTTCAAGGTTTGCTGGTTCTTCAGTTGAGACAGGCTCTAACTCTGGACTTAGTGTTTGGTCGGTTACAGGAACATTTATATCAGAGAAATCCATTGTTCGTTCTGGACTTTCATAAATTGGTACTGAATCAGCAACACTAACATCAGCAATTGGTTCTGGACTAATTGGCTCTACAGGAACTTCTAATGGAGTTGGCTCTGGAGTTGTTTCCGCAAACGCAACATTATCTGTTGGAGCTTCAGCTGTATTATCTAGATTAGTTTTATTAAAATCATCTACTTTTCCTTTGTTTTTCTTTCCAGCAACAGCAATAATGATAAATGTAAACACCAATATCGCTATGACACTAAATAGACAAATGATAAAGTAATCACTTTCGTATAGTCTTGTTATAAAATCCATAAACATATTATTTCACCCTTTTTATTTCGCTATTATATAAATATTAACATAATAAAAAAAATTACGCAAATTTTTTTTGAGTAATTTTAGTTTTTTTAATTATTAAGATGTCTCAGCCATAATGTTTCTAGCAGTTTTAGGCTCATTCTGTTCTCTAGTGGAGATGAAAAAGTCTTTAAATTTCTTTTTGTTAACTAAATCATCTTCGATAGGAATTTTTATTTGAGAAAGCTTTTTAGCGGTTTTCATCATATTTACACATTCATTCCATAATATATACGTTTCATCATTGTATGGTTTTGACTTTTTTCTTAGATTTTCTTTAATTATACTTTGAATTATTTTAATTAATTTTATGGTTTTTTCACTATTACTTAATTCAGAAATATCTTCCATTATAGTAGAAAGTCTCATTGAAGTATGTATTAAGGTCCAAAAATCAGCAGTTTTTAAGTTTTTTCTCATTCGCTCTTGATAATCTTTAATGCTATAAGATGTATTTAGCATTTTTTTAGCTTGTTCTAAGTTTACATTCATGAGAATATAGCCAGAAATATCATTTAATAATGGAACGTCAAGCTCGGAGGGATTACTACTTTTTTTAGTAATAAGTTTTGTATTATAATTTATTTGGTTTTGGATTTTTTTTAAAAGAGAATTATTGATTATATATCCTTGATTCTTTAGCACTTCCATTTTTTCCAACATATGTTTATTAATGGCAATTTTCATCCTTGTTTTATTAATTAAAAGATCAATCTGAGGTTTTGAGTGTTTTCTAGTCGTTATAACCTTTTCCATCTCATTTATAATAGTACGAAATTTTTCTTTATCTTTATAATTGAGTGTAAGCCATATTTTTTTGCATACAATTAAAGTTTGGTTGGTAATTGCCAAATATTTTTCTCTATTACTATCAATAATATAATCATTTCTGGCATTGCGATAAGGAATTAAAGCGTTTTGAAAAGCCATAATCTTTCCAGGATAAGATAAATTCATAATAAAAACCCCACTTATGAGGTTTTACTATAGCATATTACTGATAAAAGTCAATTTTTTTTTTACATCATTTTGTTCATTTGCTTCATCATTTGATTTACTTGTTTTTGACTTGGTTTTCTACCCATTCCACTCATTAAGGCTTCAATCATTTTTTCATTGATTGGTGGGTTTTTCTTGAGATATCTTTGCATAAAGTACTTGGCAAGAAAGAAACCAATAATAAGTCCTGGAATAAGTCCTATAGCAATCTTTAAAATATCCATCCACATATTTAACACTCTCTTTTCTTTCTTAATTTTACTAAAATTTTATTATTTAGACAAGATATTTATGTGTGAATCTTATATAGAAGTTGATCCATCCAGAAATAGTCTTTGTTTTGAAAATCACAAACAAATAAATCTTTCATATCGCTTAAATCGTTGAAGAAAACTGGATTTCCAACAGTGCTTATTAAAATAAGGTGAGCATTTCGGATAGTAAGCTGACTTTCTTCGTCCGTATAGTAATTATTAAACATATGAGTGTTACCCCATTTAGTATAATTTTGGTTTTGGCGATAATTTTTAAAGATTTTATTGTTGATAGTTTTTTTATCAAATGGATCAGCTAGTTTTTCAAACATTTTATAAGCAAGATCAAAGTCATTTTTTTCTAGATAGTAAATACTCTCCATGTTTTTATATAGATTTAGGGGATAGTCTTTAGTTAAGGTTGTGAATTCATTATTTATTTTAAAAATATAAAAAGTACGCATTAAATCACCATTGTTATTTTAATACGTACTTTGTGAATATTTTGTCGAAATAATCCGATTAGTCTTTTTTTAAGATATCAATACTTAAATTATAGAGGTTTTTCATTGCTGTATTGCCAGTTCTTTCTTTTAGTTTTCTAGACATTCCTTCTAAGAGGAAAGGTTTTTTACTAATTTGTTTCATGTAATGACTAAAGTTCATAGCAGTTCGAAATCTTTTTGCATAGCCGTTTTTAACAAAATAACGGACATTAGCTAATTCTTGACCACCGCTGCCACTAATTAATATGGCTGGTTTTTTAAAGTATAGGGCTTCGGTGGTTTGGACTCCTCCAGGTTTAGTAACAACGAAATCACAAGTTTGAAATAATTCTGGGATATTTGTTACAAAGCCGAAGACTCTAAAGTTTTGGGCATTATATTTTTGGATATATTTCTCAATAGTATCTTTTGTGTTTTTATCACGTCCAGAGATAAATAGAAAATCGATATTTAAATCAGCTTTGGCTAGTTTTTTGGCATAATTTAAAACTGTTTTATTTGTATAACGACCACCACCAGCGAAAAATAGACAAATCAAGCGATTTCCAGTGAAATTATACTTTTTCAATGCTTTTTCTTTATTAAAATCAGTAGGAGTTATTGGAGCGATTGGAATACCGAAGTCTTTAATTTTGTTGCGGTCAATTACTCTTCCAGCAAGGGTTTTTGCTTCTTCTTTATCACTAACAACAATAGCATCTTCAACTTTAATGTTCTTAAGCCACATTTCATGGGCTTCGTAGTCGGTAACAACTGTTATAAGTTTTGTGTTTATAATGTTTTTTCTTTTATAATGGGCGATTAAACTACTGCCAGAAAAATGGGTAGAAATGGTTAAATGGGGATTGAAATCTTCAATTGTACGGCGTAATTTTTTATTTTTAAACATGGCCATAGAAATAGTGTTAGGAATAGCTATGCTATATCTGTTATCAAAGACATTATAAAGTAGAGTCCAAATAAAAGGATATTTACTCATAAGTCCTTCGGAAAATTTTTGACTGATTTTACCAATTATAGGAATGGCAAACTCGAGTAAATCAAGAGTAATAACCTCAAACTCAGGGTTTTGTTCTTCGAAATAACTTTTAATATATAAAGCAATGGCTTTATGGCCATTACCGTAGGAAGCATAAGGTATCAGTATTCTCTTTTTCATAGTATCTCCACTACAATTATATTAAATTTTTGGAGTTTATTCAATTTAATTATTATTAGCAGCTACTATTTTATTTTTAGGTTGGTTATTTGTTTCGTTTAAAGAATTAAAACGAGCGTTTATTGTGAGAGCGACAAGGATGATAAGGAGATAAAAACCAAGATACCCTCCCAATGTTCTTATTTTTGCGTTCATAATATTTCCTCCTTTGTACTTTAAGTTTATAACGAATAATTGTTCGTGTCAATAGTTTTTGAACTTTTGTTTGACATATTTACGTTTGTTATGTTAATATGATAATGGAGGTTGAAAAAATGGATGGAAACTAAAATAACAAAAAAACAAAACGAAGTTTTATCTTACATTAAAAAATTTACTGTTGAACATGGTTATCCCCCAGCCATTAGAGAAATTGGGGCGGCGCTTGGGTTATCATCTCCAGCGACTGTACATACGCATTTAAAAAAGTTGGAGGCATCAGGATGCATTCGGAAAGCAACTTCAAAGTTTAGAACAATTGAAATTTTAGTTGAAAACGAATTTGACAAGCGAAATGAAAATGTTGTAAAGGTTCCCCTACTTGGAACGATTACGGCAGGAAGTCCGATTGAAGCAATTGAAAATCCGACTGACTTCTTTGAATTGCCAGTTTCATTAGTACCGAGCAAGGAAAATGTATTTACCTTAAAGGTTAGTGGCGATAGTATGGTTAATAAAGGGATTTATGATGGTGATGTAGTTGTTGTTGCAAAGCAAAAAGTTGCTCGTGATGGAGAAATTGTTGTGGCTATGACAGCAGAGAATGAAGTTACATTAAAGACATTCTATAAGGAAAAAGACCATATACGCCTGCAGCCAGAAAATGATGAAATGGAACCAATTATTTTAGACAATGTATCTATTCTTGGTAAGGCAATTGGTTTATATCGTAGTTTGTAATAGGAAATAAAAAAAATTGTTATCAAGGTAACAGTTTTTTTGTGGCTTAACTTTAATTATTTTTTACTTCGAAAAAATCTAATCTTGATTCGCTAATTAAAACGTATGAATTTTCATTATAGTATTCTTTTGTGATTGGATGAGCCATTGGTTCTAGATATCCTAATTCATAAAGCTTTTTAAGAGTTATTTTTGTTTCTAAACATTCTTCTTTATGAAAGCAAGTTTTCGCTCTTTCTTTTATTTTCATTGTAGTAGCATATAGTAAGCGTTCATTATGGCGATTTTGAACAGTTATTACTGCTGGAATAGCAATGGTTCCAATTAAAATAACAACGGTAATAATGGTTATAATATGATGAAATTTCACTATTTGCCACCTCCATAGTAATTCTTGATAAATTCTTCTTTGTATTCTAGTATTTTATCATCTTTGATAGCACTCCGCAATTCTTCGGTTAGATTGATTAGATAACGAATATTATGGATTGATAGAAGTCTCGCCCCTAGGGTTTCATTTTCAATAATTAAATGTCTTATATAAGCTTTTGTATAGCTTTTACACGTATAGCAATCACAACTATCACATAACTTACTAAAATCTTCTTTATATTTTTGGTTTCTTAGATTTATTTTGCCATATTTAGTGTAAGCATTACCATGTCTTCCTAGCCTTGTTGGGGAAACGCAATCAAAGATATCAATTCCTCGAATTACATTTTCAATAATATCTATGGGGTCTCCTACTCCCATAAGGTAGCGAACTTTATCTTTAGGGAGTTCTTTTACACCATATTCAACCATTTTATACATTACTTCTTTTGGTTCACCAACACTGGTTCCACCGATTGCATAGCCATCAAAATCTAGAGCAGCTATTTTTTTTGCACAATACTCTCTTAAATCTTCATATTCCCCGCCCTGAACGATGCCAAATAAAGACTGATTAGGATTATTAAAGACTTTTTTGCCTCTTTTTGCCCACTCGATAGTTCTTTTAATGCTTTTTTCCATATATTTACGTTCAGTTGGATATGCGACACATTCATCAAATGACATCGCAATATCACTATCTAGTTTATTTTGAATTTCAATTGATTTTTCTGGTGTTAAGAATAAGTTAGTACCATCGATATGATTTTTAAATTTTACTCCTTCATCGGTGATATCTTTTGGTTTAGCTAGAGAAAAAACTTGATAACCACCGCTATCAGTTAAAATTGGACCGTTATAATTCATAAATTTATGTAATCCACCAGCTTTGGCAACGATATCTTCTCCTGGTCTTAGCCATAAATGATAAGTATTAGCGAGAATTATACCAGAATTTACTGTTTTTAGTTCTTCGGGAGCTAGAGTTTTAACGGTTGCTTTGGTACCTACAGGCATGAACATTGGGGTTTCAAAAGTGCCGTGATTAGTTTTTAATGAACCTAAACGGGCATTGGTATTTTTTTCTTTTTTTAATAAGGTATACTCTACTTTCATATAATCACTATAATTCCTTTTGAATATATTTATATATTTCCTCAGAAATACTTACATCTTTAATATAACGGAATGATTTCAAACCAGGAACAGCATTGATTTCACAAACAGTAAGACCGTCTTTATCAATTAATAAATCTAAACCAAAAAACTCAAGATTAAAGATGTTTTGTACTTTTTTTGCAATGATTTCAATTTCTTTTGTTATTTCAATTTTTTGGGCGATTCCCCCTTGGGCTAGATTTGCTCTAAATTCTTTCTTGTTAGATGATGACCTCATTACTCCGCCGAGAATTTTATCTCCTAAAACGATAATTCTTAAGTCTTTACCAAAACTAGATTCAATATATTCTTGATAGATATATTTCTTTATTTTAGGTAAGTTTTTAAAATCATTTTCATTTTTAATTAAAAAAACTCCTTCACCTAAAGAACCAGTATTATCTTTAGCAATAAAACTTGGTCCAAAAATACCTTTAAGAGTATTATAAGAAATTCTTTTACTTGGTGTATAGATTGTTTTGGGAGTTTTAATATTGTGCTTAGTAAATAAACAATGAGTTTTAAACTTGTTATTTACAGTTACAATACTTTCGGAATTATTTATGGTATTAACACCTTTAAGCTCTAAAAAGCGTAAAAGTTCAATTGCTGAAGGAGCTCTATTAAAAGCAATTTTAGGTAATGTTTTGACTAATTCTCCTTTATAATAGAGTTTGCCATTATCTTCGGTAGAAATAATGAATCTGCCAACATCTAAAATATCAATTTTAAGATTAAGTTTTTCTGCCTTTTCTTTTAAAATAGCAATAAAATTAGCGTTTTTTTCGCCGAGTCTTTCTCTATTATAAATAAACCAAACATCACTAGTCATTATTTAATCCTTACTTTCTTATCTATATTATAAACGGTAAATTCATTATTTTCCTTAATTTTTTTAATTTTCTCTTTTGTTATTTTGGAAAATAAACTATCAAATATAGCCACGAAATCTATTTCAGGGGTATAAGAGTTTTGTTCTATATCATATAAAATATATAATAATTCATTTGCCATATCTTCTAATTGTCTCGGTGTAATCTCTGGTTTTACATTTCTAATTTCAATAATTCCTTTTTTACGATAATTTATAAATAAATATTTGTCAGTAATTTCTTCTTGATTTTTGAAATATTTATCATAATCAGTTAGAATTTTACCTTTTTTATATTTGCTATATACAAAATATTCAGGATTATTCATAATATAGTTCACAAGTCTTTTATGAGCAATTCTTAAATCTTTCATTCTCTTTGGTTTGTTAAAATTTAAGTGAATACCACATTTATATTTAGAACCAGTATACAAATGATTAGAGCTACTTTTAATTAAGTCTTTAACATTTTTATATATTTTCACCATATTTTCTACACTTAATGGGTCTAGAGCTATTTCAATAGGATAACTTGATACAATTGTGAAATCGCGCATGAATATTCCGTTCCCATTGACAATATTTTTTAATTTTTTCACATGTTTTCTGATAAAAGAATATTCATTGCGGGAGTAATTAAGGCCCATTTCTAATTCCATGCCGATATAATTATCAGGAATATTTTTATATCTAGCTTTTTTAACTTGGAAATCTAAAATATCACTGAAAATGGCTAAAGATTTTTCGTTATTTTCTTCAATCTCGTAAATATCTTCACCATTTAATTCTTTAACAATCTCAGTAAGGGCTTTAATGATTTTTTCGAATTGGGAAAAACGTCTTTGAGGATTGCGAAAAGTTGTGCTTATTTCGAACTGAATTGCAATTGCTTTTGTTTGTTCTGCAATAGTATGAGCGATTGTTTCTCCTCCAGCCCAAAAGTCTTTATCTAAACTAATAGAATAGATACGATTATCTAATAAGATGTCATAGATGCTTCTTAAAATCTGATAATTATTTTTGATTGTTTTGCCATAGAAAGTACCAAATTCAATATCTTTACGAAAAGAATTCAAACCATGTAAATCTAAAACAATTTCAATATTATTATCTTTAACATATTTAACTAAGTCTTCTTTATAATTAGATTTTTCATCGTAATTAGCATCATCATTTAAATTAGAGGTCTTATAAATAAGATGGCATTTAGTTTTTTGTTGAATAAGAAAAGCTAAAGTACCAAGAAAAAATTCTCTATTTTTGACTTTGCCCTCTCGATATGAAGTTACTGAGTGAGGAACTGATATCATAACTTTACTTTTTTTATCGCCAGGAATAATTTTATGGCCTATCGAATCAATTATTTCGTTTCCGATACGAAATTGTTTTTCAATATTCATTACATCTTTATAAGTGAAAACTTCGTTGTTTTGTTCATTACTCATTTGAATCTCCTCCTTTTGGACTTATTAACATAGCATCTCCAAAGGAGAAAAATCTATATTTGTTTTCTATTGCTTCTTGATAAGCGTTCATGATATTTTCTTTTCCTGCAAAAGCAGAAACTAGCATTATTAATGTACTTTTTGGTAGATGGAAATTAGTAATTAAACCATCTATAACCTTAAATTCAAACCCAGGATAGATAAATATCTCGGTATCGCCACTAGTAGCTTTAAATTTATTATGTTCTTTAAATACTGTTTCTAAGGTTCTAACACAGGTGGTGCCAACAGCATATATTTTATTACCATTATCTCTTGCATCAGTCAAAATTTTTGCCGATTCTTCGCTTACTTCGTAATATTCACTATGCATTTTATGATTTTTAATATTCTCAGTTTGAATGGGTCGGAATGTACCTAATCCAACATGAAGAGTTATTTTGCATATCTTTATACCCTTCTTTTCAATTTTATGCAATAAGTCTTCTGTAAAGTGTAATCCTGCAGTTGGAGCTGCTGCACTACCGATGTTTTTGGCATATACGGTTTGGTAATCATCATTATTTTTTAATTTTCCCTTAATATAAGGAGGAAGTGGCATAACGCCTACAGAATCTAGTATTTCGTATAAACTACCTTGATAAATTAAATCAACATGGACGATTCCGTCATCTTTAATCTTTATAACTCTAGCTTTTAAATTATTTCCAAACTCAACGATAGTATTTATTTCTAGTCTTTTAACTGGTTTAGCAAGACATTCCCAAATATTATTTTCAATGTTTTTTAAAAGTAACAACTCTATTTTAGCTTTGGTATCGGTTTTATTACCTATAATTCTTCCAGGCATTACTTTTGTTTCATTTAAAACTAAAACATCTCCAGGGTCGAGATAGTTAATAATATTGGTAAATTTTTGATGTTCTAATTCGCCATTTTCTTTATTTAAAACTAGAAGACGGCATTCATCACGTTTTGCAGATGGATTTTGAGTAATTAGGTTTTCAGGCAATGAAAAATCATATTCATTTATATTCACATTTACACCCCTTTAATTTAAGGTTTAGTTTTTTTTGTTAACGTTTTTTTATTTCGCTCTCTAATTCAATAGATAAAACTTCATCTAAATTTCTTACGTAGTCATGAAGAGCATTTAATAATAAATTTATTTTATAAATATCATTTAATGGATCTCGGTAGTTTCTGTTTATTTCTAATTGAGTGGCTTTAATTCCTGTTCCATCAAACACTTGACGACATAAAGTCGTTGGACGCATCGCTTGGAATTTAGTGCCAAAAACAATGTTATTAATATTATGTTTATGGAAATTTTCAACAATAATCGTTTTATAAATTTCATTATAATTAATGAATTCATCCTTACCCATTCCAGGAGCCACATCAAATGGTAAATGTCTTGCAGCGCCATGAATATCAACTAAGTATTTAATATTATGCTTTTTAATATAGTCTTGCAACTTTTCATTATAAAAGTTAGTATCAATTTTGGTATCATTATAATTGTTTCTAACCATGGCATGACAACCAAGAAAACTTTGGGTGGCTAGGACGATTGCTCCAGTGTAGAGATCTTCATCTTTTTTTATAATGTCCCCAGTTTTTATAGATTTTTTTTCGGTTTTAACGGAATGAGGAGCAGTTAAGATAATATTGGGGAGACTTGTTGCTTCAATAAATGAATGGGTTTCTTTTGCTGGATTACCATGACGTTTATTCTTTTTAAAATCAGTTTCTAAAAACTGAATTTCTTCGTTAGTCAGTTCAATTTTTTTTGTCATCTAAATCACCTTTCGTAAATGTATTATAAGTTCTTCTCAAGAAAAAAGCTATTATTATTTTAGCTTTTTAACATCTTTTTTGTAAAATGATTGTTAATTATGGTTTTAATTTTAATATTTTATTAGTTTCATCAAGTAAATCAATGTATTGTTTCATAGCTTTTAATAAAATTCTTGTGTTTTCTAAGGAGTCATCGTCAAAGGCTTTTGGGATAAACTTTTTGTTTATACTAATCATTGCGCAGTAAAGATTAGGATTTTCTTGATGGAGTTTGAATGATAATGATTTAGCAGTTTTAGCAACAAATGATTTGCCACTCATAGTAGTAAAATCAATTTTAATATTTTTAATACCATAATCAGCAAAAACAATTTTAAGAAGATCTGTATATCTAGCATCATCATTGGTATTGATACCATAATTAGTTCCAATTACGATATCTGGTTTTATAGAATCAGCGATTCTTAAATCAAGATTAGTTACAATTCCTCTTTCTTTATAAATTGAATTTATTACTTCGGCGATATTTGAAGAATAGTTTTTGTTTTTAGCAAGAAAACTACAACCAGTTTGGTGAGCAAGGTAAAGACCTAGGGCTCCAGAGCATTGATGAGGATATCTAATTTTTCCCCTATCGCTAAATGTTATTGTTGGATTCATTGCTGATATAGCAACAGTATTATCTTTTGCTGGTAAAAAATCAAGATGATTTGATTTCCTTTGAGGATAATCATCATCACTAAAATAGCTATCTATTGCAGTTATATCATCAAAGTCCAGTTTTTCTGGGTTTGTATCTAAACAAAATTTTATTGAATCTCGGTATAAATTTAATTCCATTATGTATTTGCACCTCTAGGAAATGTATTTTAAAATAAAACAAAGAAAAAATCAATTGTTTTTTTGCTTTTTAATCAGTTTTTAGATGTTTATGAGCTTTTTCAGTAGCTACTCTGCCTCTAGCAGTTCTTTTAATAAAGCCTTCTTGAAGGAGAAATGGTTCAACAACATCTTCAATAGTAGTAACTTCTTCACCGATTGAAGTGGCGATAGTTTCAACTCCAACAGGACCACCATTAAATTTATTAATTAATGATTTTAAATATTCGATATCAATAGCATCAAGGCCATAAGAGTCGACATTTAATTTTTTAAGAGATGATTTGGTAATAGCTAAATCTATTACTGCGACTCCTTCAACAAGAGCAAAATCAGAAACTCGTTTAAAGAGTCGATTAGCAATTCTTGGGGTTTTTCTACTTCTTTTAGCTAGCTCTTTTGCAGCATTAGCTTCTAACTCCATATTTAAAACTCTAGCAGTTCTTTTAATTATTTGGCAAAGTTCTTCTTCGGTATAGTAATTTAGTTTAGAAACAATCCCAAAACGGTCTCGTAGGGGTGCGGATAAGTCTCCTGCTCTAGTTGTTGCTCCGACGAGAGTAAAAGGTGGCA
>Ga0131853_10017635_pt1 | contig 12996 bp, 11 predicted proteins | sample TergutLab28metaG_FD_92764 | JGI IMG/M metagenome (GOLD analysis project Ga0131853, IMG submission 92764) | Labiotermes labralis P1 segment gut microbial communities from Petit-Saut dam, French Guiana - Lab288 P1 (version 2) (version 2) | ecosystem: Host-associated > Arthropoda: Insects >...
AGGATATGTTAATATTAGTATCATTAGTAAAGTTGGTGTCAATATACTTAAAAACTAGCATGCTATAATGTTATAGTTCATAAAACATGTAGTTGTGTTCCTACTGCACTACTAGGTGAAATATAGTTGTGTTCGACTGTATGTGTAATACACAACAATTCTTTGTTATAAAATAAGGTGAATTTGAAAAAAAAGTAATATTCAACTGTAATATAGGATACGCACCACAGTACTGAATATTTTATATTTTATGTAACTTTGATCTGATCAGTCATATGACGTAGGAAACTTACAGCGCAGACCGGTACCTGCCGTTAGGGCACGTGGTGTAACTGACGGAGAGCTTTTGACTTCTGCCGTCATCACAGGAGTGCTGTTGAAGATTAAAATGCTCTGGATTGTGACGCCGTGTCACTGGGTTATGGTCGTGACATATTGTACTGATTGACCCTGAAGATGAGGAGGATACGATCCCTTGAAACTTCGGGAATTACAGTTCCTAATTCTACGTCTAGGTCTACAAAAGTGTTTGTTTCCTTCCCGAAGCCCCTATCTCGTCCGGTAAGTCAACCCGATATACAATGTACACGCGTTAAGTCTTCAGAGGCAACAAATGGCCAGATCAGCTGAACCTTCATGTCTGCGTGCCACCAGACACCTTGCGCAGCTGGAGCCACTACTGCTACACTGGAGTGAACAGCTGTGTTTCGGGGGGAATGTGCTTTATCTTGAAACCAGAGCGCGCAAATCAGAAATGTCTGTGAAGTGATCCCTCATCAATCACAGGCAATATGAGGCGTCACTCATGTCGGTGATGTGAGGGGGCAAAGACTGCTGCTCGGCGTGGTGGGGCGAAGAGCGCCCGGGAACTGTGGCTAAGCTATGAACTGGCAGTGCAGCTGTGGGTCGCTAGCTGAACTGTTCTGCATTGATCAACGCTGTGCGTGGCCAACTAACGTTAAACGACCTTCTTCATGTTTCAGGTCCGTCTTGAGAAGCTAACAGTTTCTCAGCTAGTCAAGAAACTTCCCATATTTTATGGAAGTCCCAGGTAAATTGCCGTGGTCACAACAGGCCATTTCTTCTCACTATCTTCAACTAAATAAGTTCAGTCCACGCCCACCCTGCCTGTTTCTGTCAGCCTCATTTTAATATTATACTTCCATCTACGCCTAAATATTACAAGTGATGTCTTTCGTGCAGTTTCCCCCACCAAAACCTCTTCTCCTTCCACAGTGCTACATGTCTAGTCCATCTCACCTTCCTTTATTTTATCACCTGCACGCTTTTCGGTGCACACAAATCCTGAAGCCACTCATTATGCAGTTCTCTCTCCAACCTCCCTTCACATCTTTCCTCTTAGTCCCAAATACTCCCCTCAGCGCCCTGTACTCGAAAACCCTCAGCCAATGTTCTTGTCCCATTGAGAGAAACCAAGTTTCACACCCATACAAAGCAACAGGGAAAAATGCAATTCTATACATTTCAAAGTGTTTGTTATTTAACAGTAAATTGGAAGACAAAAGATTCTGAAGTTAATGGAGGCAGACATGTTTTGAATTAAATTTGATTTTGATTTCTTCATATATATATATATATATATATATATATATGCAGTTCCGATATCTTAGTGTCTAAGGTATATCCGAAATTTGCCACATTTTTAAAGATCTGTGAACCAACTGCACGTTGCTGCTGTTCTGCACTCCCTTCACGGAACACGAACACAGTCGAGTCCTGCTGACACACTTTTAAGTACAGACGAAGAATATTTTCCCTCTCCGCTAGCGGACCGTGAGCGGACCGTGAGTGGACCGTGAGCTTACCGTAGCGGGATTCCATGACGAAAGTGCTGTACTGTACCTGGCTCAGTTCCTGGTGACATGTTTGTGGCTGCCAGCACGCAGTGCAGGGCCAGGATCACTCCAATGGACGCACAGCGCATGTCGACTGCAGATGGTCTGAGGAGCCAGCAGTCCTGGGAGCGAACACAGTCACATTACTTCAAGTACAAATTGCCAAGAAATTACTATTATTGTGGTCTTCTGACTTATGGTACTGTATAGTCTTATAACTTGAAGGTGGAGGCAGCATATTCTGTCGAAACTATGACCATGGTGACCATTAACATTTCCGTACTCAGCTGTGCTATGTCGAAGGAATGAGAGCCCTGCATTTCCCCAGGATCTGCTGCCGCAAAACTGAACCCCTGTCTACAGTTAGCCAGTTAGAACAGCACGTTAAAGACTCTGTCCTCCCGACGTTACTTTTGTATCCTCATTGCGATACTTATCTCGCGGCCATACGGAATAATGACCCTCGTATCATGCGAGTCGTAAAAAGCGCGGCAAATTCTGTGGTTGAGGCAGCACATTGTGTGGGTTGACTGCACTGCTGGCAATTAAAATGTCATCAGTGCTGTAATCACGTCACCAATCGCTGGCTCCAACAGTTGCAGCGAGAGCTGAACTTGCTAGTGCCTATTAAGTGTATAAACTGCTTACTGACTTTAGCATTATGCATTAGAGGACAGCAACAACTTGACGTCCTGATCAACACTAAGGACCGCGGCACGCATCTGAAACTGAGCTGCACTCATATTGTGATGCCATGTTTAGGAACGACTACGGAGCGACCTGGCGGGGCCACCGCAACTGAATTCTGAAGTTTATCCAATAATACTTCAAAATTATTGCGTACTTAACAGAGAACACAGTCTCGTGTCCATTACAAAGACCAATCAGCTTGTGCTGTTCACGGAAATGATCGCTGTTTGCTGTGATAATCATACGAGAAACGTAAATGCACTGTGTAAGCAGAACATGCAGTTTTTATCGCAAAGGCTGCTGCACATGCACACACCAACTACTGTGATTGTTTCCTTGTGAGTAAAGCGGCCGGAGTGTGAGGCTACTCTGAGCGGTGTCCGTAATACCACGTATGTCTTTAAAACGAACTTCCTAACCAAGCACATGAAAAAAAATGCCTCTTATTTGCGACTTTCGGTTGGTTCTTGTATCGCCGCATTGAGCATTGCAGTTTTATCCTGGGGAAAGCCTGCATCTGCCTGAACTTTCCCTGACAATTGCGGTGCTGAGGGCAGCGTCACAAGAAGGCAGTGGCTGTAAGTAAATATGTAAACATTGGGCTGCACCGTCCACTGTGAGATTTGGGCTTCTTCTGGAGTACAAACGTAACATTTTCCAGACAAACGACGCGAAGGCAAACGGTGAAAGCGGAAGTCGTTCTGAACCTCAGCAACTTTAGAGACTTCTGTGCTCCGACTGGGTTGGATAATTGAAGGACAGAAAAATTGTTTGCCACTGCTGGGAATGTAATTACAGTCCTGCTGTTGTACAGCCCTTTGGGTAGTCACTGTACCACTTGAGCTATATCCGCCCTTCTCTTTGTGCAGGTATAGTTCCAGCGTTTCTTAACCCTGAGATAGATTTGTGTGGTTAGAGTAAGGCCCCAGCCGCTTTATCCACGGAGAAATATTCCTTGGTATTATACGGACAGAGGCTGTTCGGACCCCAAGGCTTCTCTCGACAGAATGGCTAAGAGAGACCCCACTGTCCGGGTCGGAAACCGAACACGTGTTATGCAGGTACTATAATTTGCGCAGTTCTTCGTTTCCTTCAAGCCGCTTTCGATTGCGGGGTGTAAAACAACACCTGAAAGGCGACCGATTTTTGGTTCTTTTACAGAAAATATGTTTCAAAATACGGGATAATTAAAAAGAGGGTATTAGTCTGACGTAATTAATGTGGTGCGCATTAGTCGGTGGTTCATTGCAAACAAACTGTGACGATTGACTATGCACGTTGGAGCACTGCTACTTCATTACCAGAACCGCCGTCTTCAGTTCTTGTGCCAGCGGCCCTCTCTCTAGTCGCTGCAGCCAAACGCAGGCTGCTGTTCTCTCTACCAGCAGCATTTTGTCTGGTGTGCTAACTCGTTGACACAAGGAGCAATGATCTAGGTACCGCGAATAACTCTAAATATTTCTCGTTATTGCTGACATAATTTATTACTCTGCTACTGGATGTGCGATAACTTGCCAAGTGTTTCCTGAAAGCTACTGTTTCTTCACTTCCACCCTCAAATGGGGCTCTTATACAAACACTAACCCACCCTTGGGGTGTCTGAAGGAATAATTTTTCTAACAGACCTGTATGAAACTCTTTCACACTTCTTGTGTATGCGTTGTTTCCATCTCTGATCTATTTGGTAGGCCGCATTGCCCAGTTGGGCTACAGCAATTATCAGGTTTTAAATAACCGAGAATTAGTTCACCACGTAAAGCCCACTGCTGGACCACCCTGCTGAAATATTGAAACTCTGCGTGCTGCCCACACAGTGCATACTTTAGCAGAATAACAGGCTGGGCTTTGTCATGGAGACGGAGGGTTGGTTTACTGTGCGATAGGAAATGAGATTTTGAAATGTTGTCAGCTGAACATTAGTTTATAGCGGTTTGTGTACATGAATGACAGACAATATCACACTAAATAAGCATTGCGATTAATTTCAGTTTAATCAGTCCCGATGTTTGGAGCTTGTTACAATTATTAGGCATTCTTACGGAATAAGAAAGGCACGCCGTACATGCAGATCACGTCCGCCCGTCTGCCCATGACTCTGTCCGAATATCTCTCTGTGACATTGTATCAGAAATGTCTGTTTTTCTAGATTTTCATAAAATTTAGTGTAGGAATTGTATGAAACGTCGAGCAAGTTTATATTTCGTGCAAATAGGCGTAGTGAGAGGGACATAAACAGATTTCTCAGTATACTGCCAACGCTTATTAGTCTATATGGGCGAAAATCGGTGTAAATCGACTGCACACAGTACCTTTGGACATCTGTTAGTTCTGTGATTGCTGGAGTAGGTAGGCCACACTTTTGTGGTGGGCGTAAATAGAAGTACATCTGAACGTGTAGCGTGAAACTGCGTGAAACCTGGGAAATAAGGAAGGACTTGTACAGTCTGTGTGCTAGTCACGGAGTTGACCATTTCAGTCTTGTTATTCAGGGTGCAGTGTGTCGAATCACGTCGTGGGGATTCCAGAATATTACGTAGGCTGGTAGGAAGCTAGATTTGCTGGCAAACATAATTTTATTTGTATGTCCAGCGGCTGGCGGTCTCATTTAATCTAATTATGTCTTCGGTGGTTGGATTGAAGGCAGAGCTGACCATAACCTGTTGCAGTACCAGCCTTTCAAACCACCAGGTTTAATATACAGGAATTCTACGTTCTGCCCACACAGTGTATTTATGTGTTTTGTTTGGATCTCAGAACAAACAGCGATTATTTCCCTATATAATATTAACTGACTGGCTTTGTAACCGAGCGGGAGAGTGTTTACTGCGCGGTACGGACTGGGTATTTAAATGTAATTTGGGTTATATGCTTTATATGGATCTGAGAACAAACAGTGATTATTCCCCTATACAACATTAACTGACTGGTTTGTGTAACAGAGACGGAGTGTTTACTGTGCGGTACGGACTGGGTATTTAAATGTAATTTGGGTTATATGCTTTATATGTATCTGAGAACAAACAGCGATTATTTCCCTATACAACATTAACTGACTGGTTTTTATAACCGAGAGGAGTGTGTTTGCTACGCGGTACGGGCTAAATGTTTATAACTGATGTGGCTAATTTTGCTCTAAAGGAAAAAAAAACTAACTACGTGAAGCTAATTAAGTCAAAGTTTTGGAGAACAAATTTCTTTTATATTATGTTCCAAAAAACGGCAGGTTTCAAACTGAGTTTGCACTAACTGATATCCGCCTGACCGATCTGCGGTCTGACCGATATCAGTCAGTCGTGCCGACAGTTGATTGGATCGACGAGTCTTGGAAAATATCAATTACATCACATGCAGTGTCGGTGAACACTGTATTGACATCGCCGATTACAATCAGTATTTATGAGTTTTATCTGTTAGATCCTGGGTTCGGATTATGGCTTGTAAACCACCTATACCTACTGAATACCCGCTGCGATGGTGCTCTGACATGACATGACATGACATGTCAGTATCCTTCCGCATGCCGGCCATTTAATACGTAATGTTATTGCAATTCAAATGTATACGTCACAAATACAGTTATCAATTATCTTACGATTGCTTATTGATAATCCGTTAGTCGCTCAGCTCGCAAAGATTCCGTTTTTCATGGATTATGATGTTCATTACCATGCACACAACAACCAGTCACATGTCTTTATGCTGAGCCAGACGGTCCATTCCACGCCCTCATATCCTATGGAAAACACAGTCTTGTGTCCCAAGTTCTGTATTTCCTGTTGTTTTGCAAATGCTAGAATACTCTTGCATGTTTGCTGCCTTTGCTTCGTGTCCCAATCATTACAATTAATAAACATCCCTGAAAGCATACACAATAATTAGTTTGGTATGGAAAATGAATTCCAACTTAAATTTGTTGCTTTACGGGAAGGACGTCAGCGGAATCGGGGTTCAAACCCCGGAGTGCAGTCTTCCTGTTCTGCACAGCGCTCGTTCCAACTGTAGGGTCAGTATGTCGGTTATTGTGAGGTGTCGTACCGTCACGTAGGTGACTGTGCTTTAATTTACTGGAATAGAAGGCGTGCGTGTGTTTCGGAGAAAATGTTTGTCCACATCTTCAGTGCGGAAATACGGGAGATTATTCCGACAAGTTGTTACATAAGTATACGGCATCCAAATCCAGAAGCCGCCAATCCTCATTTCCATACGTATCCTCTTGGTTGGCTTCCAGGTCTATTTTGGACAAGTTAGAAGATAAAGTTGACCCTGTGCACGCTATGATGGGGAAGAGCGGTCTTACTCCATCCATTATTAACCTTGGTCCTAGATGGAAATGAATGGAAAATTTAACATCATGCCAAATTTACCCCCTGAGGAAAGAATTCCTACAAGAAAAATTTCCTCCTTCTGCTGGGAATCGAAACTCGAATCCTCCAGCTCGTAGCCACTTACGCTAGGCGGGCTCTTGTGGATGTTTTCAGAGTGAACAGTGGCGACGGTCTCTGGCGGTAGAACAAGTTTTCCCTGCTATCGCAAGCAAACTGTCCTATTGACGTCATTAACACGTCAGGAGGGACGTAACGTGGGCCCTGCAGCAAGCATAACTTATGTCTTAATTGATTTACGATAACCACGTATTTGGCAATTAATAATTTTATTATTATTTATTGCCTTATGTAATAAGTGCGCTTTTATGGTGCTTGTTTGAATGTTGAACTCATTTATGATAAGCACATTCTATAATGTCGACGATTGGCGCCAAACCGGAAGTTCTATCGAGGTTCCCTTTACCGCTTTCGACAGCTTGTCGTGAGATTTTATGTAACTGTACGTTTTGTGGTGAAATTATATGATTGATGTGCAGTGAACTGTGAAATGGATACTGGGTGTGTTGGCAGCAGTTGGGACGCAAAAGCCATTATAACGTGCACTAAATGCAGAGTGATATGAACCTGTACAGGACGAGGCAGCTATCTTCATTCTGTTCGTACATTCAGCGTCTTTGCTGCACTTGAGGTAAGCCTGGTTCAATTTAGATAATGCAGAAGAGAAAAATGCAGTTGTTGGCAATGCACAATTTACAACATTTCATTGCTCACTTCCATCAGTCAGGCGAAGTATTCAACGAATATTGGGCGGCTCTGAATAATACGTGTTTACTGAGCTACCTACATCCTCCCTACTTCTCGCAGTCACAACACGTTCTAGACTCTCAATTCGCGTTGTACCTGACAGCGTTACTCAGGTTAACAAGTGTTTGGTTATATGGACTGGACAATTCGCGGCTTGATTGCCGGCAGGAGCAGGAGGGTTTCTTTCTTCTGCACAACGTCTAGACTCCCTGTGGAGCCCATGAAGCCCACTGTTTAATGGGTATTGGGGATCCTAAACTGGTGGCTGGTTCATGAATCTGACCACTTATCTCCATCTAATACCGAGGTTAAGAATGAATGGAGCCACACTCCCACTCCCAATGCATGTCTACATGACTTGTGCGGGGACCAATTTCCCTTTCCTTTTTGTACTATCCAAGTTTATGCTTTTTGAAATGTGACAACTGACATATGATAAATTTAGCAAGTACCACATACCAATGCAATTCCTAGAGTCAAAACTAAAACACAAAGGCGCTTGACAAACAAAGATATTAACGTTGTCAAAAGGGGCACTTCTAAAGACGCAAAAACAGTATTGCCAATCACACATTAACTAGGGTTGCACAGATAGTCACCGATTTTGACTTGAATTTTAAATGTCGAATCTCGTGTGACCAATGACTGATCACAAGGCACAGAAAGACGGCTGGTAATTGCCGGTCAGCCGACTTCAGGTGTACTGGCTGAGTTTTACGACAAGGTTCATCGGACAGTTCATTGTTACGTTTTGTTCGTTAAATTCTAACGAAGATTAAATAAATGTTCCTGGTTACTTAGAGACATTTTATTTGTGCGGATTGTCAGCTTTTGAGTTTCTTCGCCGCGCATGAATTAAATATTCCGACGTTTCGGAGATACGCACTATCTCCATCTTCAAGGTGTTAGAATTGGATAAATAAATAATTCGAATAAATTAATGTGGTATGTATATCCCATTGGCTTGGTACTGTCCTATCACCTCTTCTCTCCATCCTTCCCTATTACCCTCCAAACTCCTTCAAAACGTCCAATATAACCGACTCGCTATGCCCTTAATATCTCATTAGCGTCCACTGGAACCAATTCAGTCACCCTGAATATGGAAGCAGTTAGTTTCTCCGAAACGTCGGAAATTTAACCATCGCAGAGTACAAAACAAAGAGGACTGTAATCTGATCTGCAGCAGCTGAATAAAGCTGAAAACTTATGTTTCTGCAACAAAGAGCTGTTATTACAACGTTACAGTAGGCTAGCAGCTGACTGCTCGGAACGCAGTGCACGTTTGTAAGAAAGCTGTGAAATACAGTCAAGGGCTGCGGTGTGATTAGCTTTACGTTCATATCTGTAACAAATGTATGCTTTATTCTGCGCTGTCCAAATATTGTGTTGGGAATTACAAGAAGTGCAGAATACTTCGTTACGTGGTTAGCCTACTCAGACTTTCTAAAGCAGAAGCTCCTCCTACGAACATTGCAGAGTCACTTCTACGCTGCCCTTCCAGAGTTACTAGATTATTTTTTCCTTTGTGCATTTGACCGTCTCACGACGCTGAGTCTTGGGCCTGGGCCGCCAGCAGTAAGTATTCAAACCTGCTTGTCTCAGGCTGTCACTTACTGGCAGAGGGACTGGTGTCTGGCAGAACGTTACTCTATCCTGACTCGCACACAGACGCTGTAGACCCTTCATGTTTGTACACTGCATAGCTGTGCGTCCCAATTCTCTTAGTCTGAGGCTTTTTCATTTCAGTGACAGGTACTGAGATCCACCACACTACACGAGTCGCTGACATGTTTTGTTTACAGTCCAAAATTTCGTGCGGAATTACAAACCCACGCACTCTAATCATATACACTAGTCAGGTAGTGTTAACCGTGACGTCCTGCTAGCTGCAACACTGTAAAAGAATCTCCCCCTTCCCCCCCCCCCCCATTTAAACATTCAGTATGAGGCTCGGCGCTCCCCAAAACCGATCTGGGTCATACGGTGCAAAGAAAAATATTTTCGGATCTTTCGTAAATTGGTCGGATTCCCAGTTCGTTGCCTAGTGGCCTGGACTAACTAGCCACGTCAGTAGTAGCAGCAGCAGTAGTAGTAGTAGTAGTGGTAGCAGCAGTAGCAGTAATATCAGTGGCAAACGAAGCACAGTTTAGCAGGCGGTCCTCACGATCACTCCTTGCACGGCGCGCGCTCTTTTCCTCATTAAATTCAACATCTGGGTAACATCTCGTGCAGCTTCACAATGAACACGCGGATTAACTGCGTACTTCAGTTCCGTAATTGAATGAGTCGAACTCAGAGCTAATTTGACTTTTTCTAATGAAATAATGTTGTGGGATTTCAAGTAAACTTCCTAGTAATACCAGTTCTGTTTTCCAGAACTGTGGTACATTTTACGGTTCGGCAGTCTGTATGTGCCATCAGCACGTGAGTCGTAGTGGCACGTAATCTTATATATTGCACAAAGTGTGTGTAACAATGAGAGGAACAAAGCAGACACTCTTGTAAATACATTTGTGGCGTATGCACGGAAAGTAGTGCATCTAATTGACAAATATGAGAGACATTTTACATAATTCAGACTTAAAGAAATAAAGTTATAAAACACGAAATATTATTAACTGTATTTAATGATATATATCAGGATAATGATCAGATTTAGAAGTATAAATTATAACATGTGTGTATTGACAGACCGCGGACTGGGTGTGCAGTGAATATTGGTTCGATTACCGGCGTAGTAATAGATTTATCTCTCCTCGAAGGTGTTCAGACTTGCTCTGGAGATCAACTTATCTTTTGTCCAAGGATACTGGGTTATTATCCTCAAGGTTAAAGCGGCCGGAACTTAAAAATTATCACACACGTCCACCTCTGGCTGGCGTTAAGAATGCTTGGAGCTCTTACACAACTGCCACAAAAGTCTGTAGTGTGTGGTGTTTAATATAGGGACTGTAGTTATATCTCATTCAAACTGTTTCTTGGTGTTGCCAAGCAATTTGACGATCAGGCTGTGCGATTTATTTCTGTCAGCATTAAGGCGGTATGTCGTATTATGGGTAAGTGTTTTAATGGGGTTAAATTACTGTGATTTGCCTTAAGTGTATCGATCAGCTAAGTACTCAGGCGATCGCTATTTATACACAAGGCTGTGCTTATTTTGGAAATACAGCAGGCTATCTTGAAGAAATCTGATACAAAATTACTTCAAAAGAAAAGAATCATATCGGATTGCCGAGCCCCAGTTGTAGCATGTGATGTGGTAATGAGCCGACAGACCAAAATAATGACCGCGCCTTATCGAGGTAGATTGCAGTCGTGCGAGCGTCACCGAAACTTGGGGCCGTCCCTGAGTATTTGTTCAGCAAGACGTCAGCGCTCCAAAGCACAGACTTGTTATAATTTTATGAACACATTAGGTACCGTATGACTGTAATTACTAAGCTGAATGTACAGGCTGGCTCGAAAGACTGTTAAATAAATAATGAAGACATGGAAAAATTGCAAAAAGATCTGGACAGGCTGGGGGAGTGGGCGGTTGAAAATGCGATAAAAATAAATCCAAATAAAAGTAAGTCCGTTCGCTTCACGAGAGCCAGGGTAAATGATCCGCTACATTATTCGGCAATGGACGCATTAATACCGGAGGCGAGCAGTTGTAAATATTTAGGAATAATCTTACGCAGCGACTTAAGTTGGGCGGATCAAGTCAACTACACGGTGAAGAAGGCCTGGAGGGCACTACAATTCACAATGCGAATACTCAAAAAGGAAATAGTAATACCAAACGTTTAGCCTACATGTCACTTGTACGTCCGATCTTGTATACGGGGCCGCGTGCTGGGATCCGTACAGGGAGGGACAATAAGTGCGTTAAACAGGGTGCTAAAGAAAGCGGCCAAATCTGCACACCATACAAGCAGTTCGAACTGGGAAAATTTGGCGTCGCGTAGAAAGTTATCACGCATACGTGCCCTCTTCAAAGCGTACTCTGGAGAACGGGCGTGGAAGGTTATAGGTGACAGACTACAACGGCCACACTATCTGAGCAGGGTAGATCATGAACGGAAAATTAGGAGTAGGAGGCAAAGGACGGATATACGAAAATATTCCTTTGTGAATAGGACCATCCAACACTGGAACCAGTTAACGGCAGACGTGTTAGACACTATCCCCTGCAAACCAATTATTTTTAAAAAGAGGGCAAGGAAAGTGATAGTCGAGGTGAGTTAAAGAAGATAAAGTGTATTGGAAATCATCTGAAGTGTAGAGAAGCGAAGTGCAATGAAGTGAAAATTATCTAAAAGTGTAGTGAAGTGAAATGAAGTGAAGTGCAGTGTAGGGAAGGGGGTAAAAACGAGACTTTATGGGAAAAGTTTATGTGAGTAGTAAAGTGGTGAGGAGTGAAGAGCTGGGGTGAAAGCGTGAGTACAGTGTGTGTGGGAAAAATTCTAGAAACTGTATACAGTACTTTCTTACCGTGGTGTTGTTTACATTTTTACTTGTTGTATTTTAATATGGCTTGTGTTTATTGTTGTAATTGTCTTGTGTGTATTGTTGTCATGTGTATTTGTTGTACTATGTGTGTATTGCTATTTTTTACTTTAGATGCCGGACTGCTGGCTAGAAGTCAGTATTCGGAAGGTCCTGCGACCGGCCACCTCGACACAGGTTTTTCTTGGTTTCCCTGTGTCTATCAGCAAATGCTGAGATAGTTCCCAACATTCCAAGTTGCCACTACATGCTTCTCATGTAACCCTCCCGAATTAAATTTATTAGTAACCAATTTCATATTTTGCATACATGGAAAATAAACATTGCCATCGGGTGACAACGCAATTGCAGTTAATAAATATTATTATTAACTCCATTTTACTGCATATTTTAGTAAAAGGTTGTCTGATTTGGGCTGTAATTTACACACAGTTGGCTAAGAAGTAACGAAGGATCAGAGCCGCCTGTACTTTTTAGTAGGACAACATACGGAAAAACTTCTTCCTACGATACAGTAGTCTTTATTCTTGTAATTTTTCCGTTAGTCTGTGCTCTCCTTACAAGGTTTTGGGCCATCCAAGTCGTCCGCTAATTTGTAGCCACCGCACAGAGAGAAACAAAAACTGTACGGCTCCGATCGCTGTCATGTCCTTTCAGTAAAGGCAAGCTGGAGACGGGGTACAGCGGGACGAAGTGAAGATGGTAAAGTGATTTGAAGTTGGTTGGTTTAGCAGAGGAAACAACTTGAGAATTTTGGCTTCATTTTGTGCTTGTAAGGCAACAGTGTGGCGAAGTTTGGATACCGACTGGGGGGGGGGGGGGGGGGG
>Ga0131853_10017636_pt1 | contig 12995 bp, 11 predicted proteins | sample TergutLab28metaG_FD_92764 | JGI IMG/M metagenome (GOLD analysis project Ga0131853, IMG submission 92764) | Labiotermes labralis P1 segment gut microbial communities from Petit-Saut dam, French Guiana - Lab288 P1 (version 2) (version 2) | ecosystem: Host-associated > Arthropoda: Insects >...
TCAGCTTATGAAGCATTTTATTAACCCTTCAATGCCGGCCTCGGTGCACAATACAGACCTTTAATTTCTCGCATTTTTCCAGCCTTGGTGCATGACACGATTGTGAACACATTTCAGGGTATTATACATTTAAACGCTTCTGTCCTGGGCAGTAGTTGGAATATAAATCCAGCATATTTGAGGAGTAAATGAAACACTTTATGTAACAGAACAGCCTAACTCCGCGGTGCACTCTTTTCTCTAATGTCTGGTCCAGAAATTTCCCAAAGATTTCACACATTCTACCATTCAGCTGTAACACTTGTAAGGTACATATTAATATTTTCCCCCATTCATGGTTTGTCGTCCAAGTTGTTTCTTTCCTTTATATTTTTGGACCAGAATTATGTACACATATCACGTGTTTTGTGGCCTGGAATAGCGTAGTCGGTTTAGCGACTAGCTGGACGGTCCGGAGATCGAATCCCGGTGGGGGGCGAGATATTCCGCACCCGTCCAGACTGGCTGTGGGGCCCACCCAGCCTCCTGTACAATGGCTACTGGTTCCCTTTCTCAGAGTGCACGACCGGGGCGTGGCGTTGTCCACTCACTTCCATCTAGCATCGAGGTTAAAGAGTAGAGCTTTCCCTCTACTCCCATCTTGGCCTTCAAGGCAGGTTATTATAGGGCAACTTTGTATACTTTTACCTTTTTGTCTCGCGTTTTTCCCATACATCTTAAACATCCATTTCATCCTTTGCATAATACCCGAAATGTATTGGATTAAAAGTAAAACCTATGATATTACTCATCATGTAATTGTCTCCATTCCAGTATCACACAAAATGTGCAGGAGCTGATACTGACTCATAATTTTTTCACCATTGTTCACATTGATTTTGATAATATAAGATATACTTAAAATCTAAAATTTCTGAATACGTTTATGTACATATTTAAGCCTTCAAAATCCATTGGTAACTATTAGCATATGTTCCACTTGGTTTAGCATTTAAAAACCCTACATTGTACACACACAGTTTATTTACATGTTCCATATGATTACTGCAGTACATAGTAATTACTTGCTCTACAACACTGAGTGACTATCCTTCCTAATGGAAATACCATGTTCCCTGTGAGGTTCAAATGGAAACTTTATATAAAAATTTAGATTAATTAATTAATTCTTTCACCATTACCACTGGTCTACTTTCTGCATTTCTTGAGCAATCTACATTATCCTTCAATGGATCTTAACAGAGTAGCTTAGTGGTACAAAGCACACACTTGGACACAGAGGGTTCCAGTTATCCGATTTCCCCTCATACACAGGACTTTCAGTTATCATTAAGAATAAGATTTATTATCTGATAAAGATCAAGGTTCTTTCAGTTATCAAGAAAAAGACTCACTACCTCATAAAGAAACAGGCATTTTCAGTTATTATTAAGAATAAGACCAATTACCGGACAAAGATCAGGGCTGTGTCAGTTATCAACAAGAATAAGATTCATTACATACTAAAGATCAGGGCTCTTTTCATTTATCATTAAGAATAAGACTCCTTTGGTTATGTGTAATCCAGGACCAACATTATAACCATTTTCTAGAAAAACTGTAATTATCTGCTCAGGAGAAAAATAAAGTCACAGCTGAGAAAAACAAGCAGTGAATGAACTGTAACCAACCATCAAATTCCTTTGCTAGTAATTTTGTGAAAAAGATTACAGAATTTTGCAGCTCAAAATCTAATCTTTTACTTGATTCTCCAAAAACTGAGAAACAAATTTAAATCTTTAGCCACTTTATAAGTAATTATTTGATTCATGTGCTTGCTGTTGTATTGCTGCTGTGAAGTAAATTAATTGCAAAGTAACAGAGAACTTTGAACTTCATTTATTTTGAAGTAACTCAGAATTGTCTGCCAAATTCCAGTCATGTACATAGTGTATGATGTCATCCATCCTGTACTGATATTTTGAAGTAACTCAGAATTGTCTGCCAAATTCCAGTCATGTATATAGTGTATGATGTCATCCATCCTGTACTGATATTTAAGATAGTGAAGTTATTTTATTAGTGGCAGATAGAGCATAGTCATTTGTTTTTGTGTTCACAGAGTAATGAGAGAGGATGAGTGCAACATTCTTCAGAACCTCTCCAGAGAAGAGTTCCGAGAGTTCCGTACTCTTGTGATTGATATGGTTCTTGCAACAGACATGAGTTTCCACTTCCAACAACTCAAGAATATGAAGAACCTACTCACACTTGCAGAGCCTAGGTATCTCTTGCTGACATTATTAGTAGATGTAACATTCAGATCCTGCCGGCTTATATGGCACAATAACATTGCACTTTTGGTTATCTGTAGGAAGCACAAATGGTAAATAATGTAAACATTATGACGAACGTAAAATACATTCTGTATGCCACAAACAATCTGAAACACAACTAGAGAAATTTTTATATTACCAAATTTGCACCATCAATAACTGATCAGAATGTTAGCCATCCACTGTGTAATCTGGACAATAAGCACTTCTTTATTGTATAATAGAATTTGTTTACATTAACATACAGGCAGTTTATGGATTACACATTATGCACTTATGTCATTATTAATATTAATAATTGTTAATACTGTAATTATTAAATGTGTTCTACTTTCATGTCATAATTCATCCCTGTTGTGTTTACAATATCACAGGAATAATATAATTATGTTCTCTTTGAACACTATTTAAATAAAGTAAACTACATTCCAAAATGCTACTATCCAGCCACATATACGAGGCTTCAAACAAGTACGTGGTCTGTCCCTAAAGTAATGAGAATGATTTTTTTGCACAGCGCAGAAGGGCCAGGAAAGGAAAGTGGGGGTCGAGGTAGGTGGAGGGGGAACCCAGGTATAACGTTTGACCTTCCTCAGTTGAGTCCACGCCCTTGTAGCAGTCGGTACATTAGCAAAATGCATAGTAGTTTTTGTGTCTTGTCACAGGCGAAAATGCAGAGGAGTCTGGAGCAGCGTTACGCGATTAAGTTCTGTGTGAAACTCGGAAAATCTTGTTCCAAAACTTTGCAGTTGTTGAGGACAGCTTATGGGGATGCTATTTTGTCTTCATCCCAAGTCTTCAGGTGGCACAAGGGGTTCAAGAACGGAAGGGAGAGCAATGAGGACGAACAGTGCGCAGGGCGTCCTTCAACTTCAAGAAATGAGAACAGTGTGGCTCGTGTGAAGGCTGTTTTGGATAGGGACCGACGTCTGAATGTACAGTTAATTGCAGAGGACGTAGGACTACCAAAAACGGATGTCCACCGAAACATTACGGAAGATCTGCACATGAGAAAAATGTGTGCGAAACTGGCCCCGAAGAATTTGTCTGATGTGTAGGAATTTTTGGCTCAAAATAATATCATACCACTTCCCCACCCACCGTACAGCGCTGACTTGGCTCCGTGCGATTTATTTTTATTCCCCAAGCTCAAAACCCACCCAAAGGACTCATTTTGGGACAGTTGAAAATGTCCAGGCAGCTGCGACAAGGGCTTTGAACATCATCTCAAGTGAAGACTTCCAGTGGCAGCAAAGCTGGAATCGCTGTATTCGATCACAAGGAGCCTATTTTGAACAAAATAAACTGTAATTGCATGTATGTTGAATAAAAAATTTTTTTAATCATTCTCATTACTTTTGGGACAGACCTCGTACATACCAGTTCATCTCTGCACAAACTTGCATACAGTGCCCTCAATTTAATTACTGAAGACACTATGTTTTATTATATTCAACACATAGCTACAGTCATGTACCTAATGCACAATTTTAACTTGATATCTTATTACACCAGAAGCTGCAAATGTTATATATGTTTATATATTTTATTACTTCTTTAAGTTGGAGATCTCAGCTGCAGATTTTCATCATTTTTAGCCAGATGTTGCATTACTTTACTTACTTACTTAATTACTTACTTACCTACTCACTCACTCACTCACTCACTCACTTACTTACTTACCTACTTACTTACTTACTTACTTACTTACTTACTTACTTACTTACTTACTCCATGGATCAGAGTCCTTCTTGAGAAGCTAATCGGTTCTCTGCTAGTCAAGAAATTCCCCTTATTTTATAGGACCCGTAGCTTCATTATGGCATTCACAAGTGACTGCCACCTGTCCCTATCCTGAGCCAGATCGATCCAGTCCATGACCTCACATCCCACTTCCTGAAGATTCATCTTAATATTATCCCCCCATTTATGCCTGTGTCTTCCAAGTGGTCTCTACTCTCCTCCATACATGCTACATGACCCACCCACCTCATTCTTCCCAATTTGATCACCCAAAAAGTATTGGGTGAGGAGTGCAGCTCATTAAGTTCCTCATTATGTAGTTTTCTCCATTTTCCTCTTACATCCAAAATATTCTCCTCAACATCCTCTTCTCAAACACCCTCATCCTACATTCCTCCCCATTGTGAGCGACCAAGTTTCACACCCATACGAAATAACAGGAAAAATTATAATTCTGTGTATCTTAATCTTTAAATTATTGGATCGCAACCTAGAAGGCAAAAGATTCAGCATCGAATGATAGCAAGCATTCCCTGACTTCAGTCTACTCTTAACTTCTTCCTGAATAGCATTTTGTTTTATTAAGGTTGTTCCTAAATATTTGAACTCTTCCACCCTTTCAAAGGAGCTATTACTATTCTAACACCAATATCATTACTACCCTGATGTGCTGTCTCATTCCCAACTGTCGGTTTGATAATATCCTCTTTCCCCACTTTTGCATTAAAAACTCCTAACAGAATTTTTATATGGTACTGAGGAAAATGATCAAACATCTGCTCTATTTCCTCATAAAATCTGTCTTTTGAATCATCACTTTTCTCCTCACTTGGTGCATGCACATTCAGAACAATGATATTACACCAGCAACCTCTCAGAACTCTATACATGGTAACCTATACCTAACAAAATCTACTGTCATAAATGTTGGTACTATTCTGTTTTGCACAAAGAATCCTGTTCCCAGTTGGTGATTTTCATTTCCTTTTCCATAGCAAAAATTATAATTCCCTGCTCTTACCGTGCCCCCTTTGTCCCACCTAACCTCCTGCAAACCCACTAAATAAAATTTATATCTTTCTAATTTCCTGGCTACTGTTCTAAGTGAACCTGACCTATATAGGCTACTCACGTTCTAGGTACCAAACCTATACATTACTGTAGTTAGCCAAAATATGTAATTGTTCTTAACCTTTAAGAAAGTTGGCTTTAGCAGTCATGGTATTTTACATTGTGTTTTTCATATGAAACAACTGATACAAATAACATTTTACACTTCTACACTGAGGTAACATTGTATGCATTACCCATAACGTGGGTTAAATAAGAGGAGGTTCATTAATTCCGACTTAGTAAATTTCGGGTTATATAATAGTTTCAGAAAAGAAGCCCTTGTGCATGTCAGAAACTGTCTGTGTTCTTTTGGGCTAAGACAAAGGATGTAGATTATATAATAACACAAGTGTAAAATTTTACATAGTTTACTTATATACAAACAAGTATATATTTAGTTGTACATACACTCGATGAGGAACCGCGGTAGCACAGTGGTTAAGGTGCTGCGCTACAAATCGGAAGGTCGCTGGTTCGATTCCAGATGGTGTCACTGGAATTTTTCATTGACATAATCCTTCCGATCACACTATGACCCTGGGGTCGACTCAGCCTCTAACAGAAATGAGTACCAGGAGTATTTCTTGGGGGTAAAAACGGCCGGTGCATAAGACTGATAACCTTACCACCGTTCTGGGCCATTGTCACGTAATCTGGGAACCTTAACTTCCTGGAACCCTCTGGGCACCTCCGGCCTGTAATGGGACTGCTTTACCTTTATTTTTACATACACTCGATGTCAATTGGCTACATTAGAAAGGTAGTACTGACAAGACAGTCGATTCTGGTCTCCCTAGGGACCCTTGGTAGACCTGGGTCAACCCTCAGTCAGCGTAGGTATCTCTCGAGCTGCCGAACTAAGGGGTTCCCCACACCAGCTAACTTTGAGGTGAATCTCTCAGAGATCGGATGCGGTCGGCAAAGAAAGGAACTCCAAAGTCCCATCTAGGGATTGGAAGGTGCTGGTAGTGGCTCTAAACCGTCAGCAGCCCGTGGTACAATCATCAGCCTCTCTCCTTAATCTGGGCTGAAAGACCTCTGTGGCATATCGCCCTCAAACGTGTTAGCAAGTGACGTGTATCCGAAAAACCTTAGACGTATTTATGGGTTACATCTGGTCGCTGGCCTGCGGGAGCGACACTGTTAATGGTCATTTGGGCGTTTAAAATGGTGCCATCAGGCATGCCATACAGAGACCCGGACATGTCTCCAAGAGATATGAACCTAATGGCTTCCTTGGCTAAGGCAACGGATTTGAAGTTGTCCGAACCCTTGGGTAAGGGCTTGCATGGCCCTCTTGGCTGTTGTGGGTCGGTGAGCACGGCTACTACCGCCGCGTACGCCAGCCCAAACTCGGGGATCAAGTTCCCGACTGCTGGCCCAGCTTGTTCGCCCGTGTAGCCCTGGGCTGCAGACGAGATGTCTGGGCACAGCACGATGGCTAGCAGGCTCAGTCAAGCCACCCAAGCTGGTGAGCTCGTAAGCTTTTCCTTTGCTCGCAAGGAGCTGATAAGACTCACAGGAAGTTTGGGTCTCGCTACTGTCAGGGCACTAACACTCGATGGGTGACACACTCGAGACGTTAGCGTTGGTGGCCGCAAGATTCTTCTTGCCAGAATCCATCGCTTTCCTCAGCTCGCGAAGAAAGAGTGAGGAATGCTCGGCAGTTGACATAGCCTTCATAAAGGCCAGTTCTTCTTGCCTCAGCATCACGTCTAAAACGAAGGGTTTCGTTTCCTCCACTACCTCCTGCCACCTGCATCAACCCGACTGGCTGGCACCACACTACTAGACCCATCATCGACCACACTTTACCCTATATAAACACCGTACTAGGGCTCCTGGCTTTCTGATGCCCATGATTCCGAGGACCAGTCGCTGTTGAAGATGACTATACGGGTGATGAGAGTTCCCATTCCGCCACCTTCCCTTGTCAAACCCAAGGGTATTGCTGCCTTACACTCTGAGAAACCTGAAGCCCTAGCCGACAGTCTGGAGACTCAGTTTCAGCCAGTAAACGACACTTCGAAGCCGGTATTTATTGAGAAAGGTAGGGAGGCGCTGAAGGCTTACTTCTTTACCCCTGCTAGCTAACCCAATTTACGTAACCCCGCCGATTTTCAAAATGCCATCCATGATCTCAAGTTCGGTAAGGCACCAGGCCCAAACAGTGTGCCAAACAGGGAACTGCAGCATCTTCCCCAGCGGGCAATATCCCTCCTTGTCAAGATATCCAATTAGGTCCTCCGCATTCAGTAATTTCCACCGATATGGTTAGTTATCTCCTTGGCTTTGGCTTTCCAGAATTCTTTTTGGATTCTTGAGCCTTGAAGATGGGAGCAATAGGTGATCCCAAAACATTGGTAAGGAATTACCAATATTTGCTGCATACTAACACAGAAGAATACAGTGCTGTTCTCCTCAGTAATCATGTGCCACGATTTAAAATTTAATTTCACAAACATAACCCCCTCACACAATTTCAATATATGCAGTTTCACAATGATGCACTATTAATTACACAAATGGAGTTTTTCATAGTGGATATTCACTTTTTTTGTGTTTATGATGCTGGGTAACAGTATAGTTTACACATACATGTGGCTATGTGTATACTATGTAGAGTACATGTACGTATGTATGTATGTATGCATGTATGTCTTTTCCAGTATTCTAATGATTTTCTTGTGGATGTTAAATGCTTCATTAACATCTGTTGCAATTCCCCCCCTGGGGGGAATTGAAGTAAATCAGTTTCAAAATATAGATTTATTCATAAGTGGTACGTTAATCCTCAGTCAACCATGCTGAGCGTAGTTAATGAGTAATATATGTTCCCTACTATTGAAGATACAGTAACCCCTTGCACAGCGTGGTTTTGCCCAACACTATTTTAAGTGTAAGCAGTTGAAGGTAGTTAAATATGTGGGAGGAAATTTGCCAAATTCTGAAAAATTTAAATAAATAAAGTTAAAAGCAGGCAGTTACTGCCACACCCACTATGGAAGTATTGTGTAAATATTTAACGTCAAAATGTAAATATTTTAGGCAATGTGGGGGGGGGGTCATAAGTATCTTTGTTCACATAGTCCTTTTTTTACCATAAGACATTAGTGCAATACAGTTTTGTCCAGCGTGTCTTGATTACTCCCGTTACTCCCCACGTTGAATGAGGGATCACTGTATTATCAGTTTGTAGGCCAAGGAATTTATTTTCTTCTGCTTCCTCAATTAAATTCCTGCCTTGACACTAAATTTCCGGATTCCTTTGAGCACTAAATATACGTAACCAAAATCATAAGTCCATTCACCTGAACTGTATATATCAGTATCCCCATCACTCAATCTTCAATCACAGGCATTGTATTCATGTTATACATTTTCACTCTTCAACTCATCAGCTTGTACTCATCAGGTAAAGGATTTTCTTACTTAAATAAAGAAATAAGTACATTCTTCCTAAATAAATTGAAAACCGTTTCCTGATATGTTTCATATTTCTCTGCCTAGAGGCCATATAAATGCAGTTTGTAGATGTTTGAAAGTTGCGTATAAATCTGCCAGATGAGACACATATTTAACTATGTCACACATATGTGGAACAATTATGAAGGGTTAAGTGAGATCTTTGGAAGGGTGTGTTACACTACCACATTGAGTTCCAGCAAAAAAATCTCTGTTCAAACAAATACCAGTATGCACCTACAATAGTAAATATTCAAAACCAGTTCCACATTAAAATCATAACTCCACAAATAAAGAGCTGCAGTTCAAAGAACAGCCAGGATCTAGTACAACAAGCCCGGTCCATGAGATATGAATAAAGCCTTCAGAATTAAGGATTTGTATGAACTTGGTCATTAGGTTCATGTAAGAAAATGAAATTTTTTAACCCCAAAAAATGTCCACATCATTGCTAGAGTTTTATTAACTCCCGTACAAAATGTAATGCCCTAAGATGTTAGGGTACCTGTTGTATAAATATTAGTGTTATATTATGAAGGAGAATAATATTCTATTTGTACAGTGTTGACAAATCAAAGGCATTGTCGCTGGTTCTCCACTGCTGTGACATCTCGCATCCAGCCAAACGCTGGGACCTGCATCACCACTGGACTATGTTGTTGCTGGAGGAGTTTTTCAGGCAAGGAGACAAGGAGCAAGAACTGGGGCTACCCTTCAGTCCTTTGTGCGATCGTAACAACACACTTGTAGCAGAGTCACAGATAGGTGTGTTTTCCATTAACAGTCCTTTATAGTGTTTGATATGTTTTTTGTCATCCTCTGAATTTGTTCCCAACATTTAGTTCTGTTTTGAGATTATAGTCTCTTATATGTGATGCCATGCAGTTTGGTAGATGAGTGCCAAATTTTGGAAGATATCTGCTGCCTCCTTCTTCATGATAGGAGATGGTAGTTCTAGATTCCTCTGAAATGTTGGCACCCACATATTAGACATATCCCAGAAGACCATCCCTTGATACCCACTGTATGAGTATTTTCAAATCTCACATTTTTTTCTGCTCTCTGAAATTCTAGTTGTAATTTCATTCCATTGTATTCACTCACCTTTTGATACACACTTCACCATAACAAATTCTACTTCTGACAAAATTAACCTACAGAGGAGGTATAAGGATGGGCTGAAAAGTTTTGCCTCCTCTGTCACGTTTTTATTAGAGTAATGAAAACTGAAGAAAACTGGTTCCATGCAGTCAAGTGATACCTGCCCTCCACCACATGTAACTGTGAACCCAGAGTTATCCATAATTCCAGTTCTGTTTCAATTGAAATGGAAGGCTGTGAGGATGGACTGTTCAAGCAACATGTCGTTATTCAGTTCTGGACTGCAGTAAAAATTCTCCCCATCGACATTCATCGCCATATGCAGGCAGTGTGTGGGGTTAAATGTATTTATGTAAACACAGACTTTGGGTATGGTAGTTTAAGCAAGAAGAAGTGGGGGAAGCAAGTTGTGACAAAGTAAGTTTGGGGAGGCCAATGACTGCAACAGATAAGTCTCATCAAGAACACAATGAAGAAGTGATTCAATAAAATTGTAAAATCAAACACAAAGATATTTCTCTCAAACTGGAAATCTCTCAAGGAACAGTGTGCCACATTATCAACCATCTTGGATTCTGAACATTTTGTGCCAAGTGGGTACCATGAAAATTGAGTGATGGAATAAAAGCTGACAGAGTCAAAGTCTCAAGGGAAATTCGGGTCTTTAGAAGAGCAAGGGATTTCTATGGCAGATAATAACAGGTGATGAAAGTTGGGTCCATCACTGTGATCCTGAGAACAGAAGACTATCTATGGAATACTGCCATAAAGGATTACCATCGCCAAAGAACTCAAAACCCAAGCCTCTGCTGGAAAATTCAAGTTTACTGTATTTTGTAACTCTGAAAGTGTTGTACTCACTGACTTACTGGAGAAAGGTGTTAGAGTAAACTGAGAACACTACTCTAAAACCCTAAAAATTCTCAAAAAATGCATCATGAGGAAGGGGACAGAAAATGATGACATCTTGCTTCAACATGACAACGCCAAGCTTCACACAACTGTTGCCACAACTGATGCCACTGCACCTTTGGGGTTTACAGTGCTACCACATCCAGTCTACGGCCCAGATCTTGTTCCTACAGATTTCCATTTGCTCCCCAAACTGAAGGAAGACTTTAGAAGCCAAACTTCAGTTCTGATGAAGAAGTCAACACTGCAGTACACCAGTGGTTTCGGGGGGGGGGACCTTTTTTAAGGATAGAATTCAAAAACTTGTTAAGTGTTGGCAAATTTGTACTGAAATTGGAGGAAATTATATAGAAAAGTGATAATGCACAGTTATAAATAAAGGTTAAATGCACTTTTTCTTGTTTCACTTAATTGTCTCCCATCTTCATTTTTAATTTAGCTGGAGGAAAAACTTTTGTAGCCCACCTTCATATTATGTTACATAAAAGTATAAATGTTTTAAATAAATTCACAGATACACTAGGATTGCATGGCAAAACAAAGTTCATTATACAGCTTTCAGTGCATACTTGCATCCCATATGACTTTACACCAATATCTATAAAGAGTTCTGGAGAATGTATCCAGCAGACACACAGACGAATTGCTAAGCAACAGAGTCAGCTTACCCATTATATTATTCAGGTAACAAATGTATAGCATACCATTGATTACATCCTATTGATGTAAAGTGATCCCTTATCCAACATGGGGAAGAGGGGGTATGACCACAGCATGTTGGGCAAAACTGCATGGTGCACACTTGTTATGGGAAGAATGTGGGTTAAGTGTGCATTGTGTATACTTAAGCACAGTCAGTCAGTACCATGGCATTACTGAAACTAACAGAGAGACTTGGTTTGTGTAGCTGATGTTGCTAGCCTCCACAGTGGTTTAATGAGAAGCTGCTTGTGTTTATTTAAATATTTCAGTGTCTGGCAATTCCCCTACTCACATATTTGTTTTCAGCCATGTGTAGTCACAACTGTGTTGGGGAACAGGTTACATTAATTAAAAATGTAAAGGTAAAGAGGTAAATTTCACCCTAGAAGAGGCCATGAAGGCCCAGAGGGGGAGTTGAGGTAAAGCTGTACTCCTTCTTTGACCTCATTGCTAGAGGATGATGGTTGGTCATTGTCACATCCCAGCCACTTTCCCCCAGAAAAGACACCCAGTAATCATTGTACAGGAGGCTGGGTGAGCCCCAGGGGAGGTATGTACAGATGCAGAAAATCTTGCCTCTCTGAGATTCGATCCCCGGACTGTCCAGCCCACAGCAAGTCATTATACTGACCACACTATCCCAGCCCTGTAGTTAGAAAGAGCCAAGATAATTAAATTAGCCCATTTTAAGTGTAATTTGCAATGAGTTCTCCTTCTTGTGGTCTAGTGTAGACATGCCTTGCATCATTATCATCTTTAAAGCAAATTGATAAATACCATTTTTTGTGCATTTTAGGTTTTATTGAATTCATTGTGGAACCTAGTATGGCAGTATGCAGTGATATGTTGGAAGCTATTCTGGGACCAATTCACTCTTCATGTAAACCAAGTGATGGTGCTCAACAATCCATATCTGAAGAATCGGAGCTTGGTAGGACAAAGAATGGTAACTCTTTAGATTTATACAGTCAGATTTGTGGAAACAAATTGTAGGATATTCAGAAACCTTTTCTGATTACAGGCTTCTGTTTATCTGATGACTTTTCCTAGCGTGCATTTTGGATTTGTCTGTGGGCAGCATTTCTTTAATTCTTAGTTTACCACTAAATATAACTCAGAGCTTGTGTGTGTGTGTGTGTGTGTGTGTGTGTGTGCGCACATGCATGTTTCTCTGTGCATATGTGTGTGTGTTTGTGTTTGTTCTTCTACTGTCAGAGGTAACTAACAGCTTCATATAACTTCCCATTGCCTTCCATTACACTAAATGGGGTCTCCTCTCTTGATGAATTAGAATATGGGAAGAGATAAATCAACAAAATTTTGTTCATTAGTTGTATTTTATAATTTGGGGTCACATATGTGGCTGCCCATCCCACTTCACGCATCCAGCCACATGGGGAAAAACACATTAATTAAAAAATAAGTTGATTCTTAAAATGACTGAGAATTACATGCAAGGCAGGCATGTCGAAGAATGTCTATGATACATGTATCACTGTTTTTGCAGTCATCACGTACGATTTTTTTTTACTGCAAATAGGTTTCCACCCATTGGCAGTGGTCAGTGAACTTGTACAAAAAGAGGAAAGCGACAGATACATATATACACACACACACACACACATACACACACACACACACACA
>Ga0131853_10017642_pt1 | contig 12993 bp, 10 predicted proteins | sample TergutLab28metaG_FD_92764 | JGI IMG/M metagenome (GOLD analysis project Ga0131853, IMG submission 92764) | Labiotermes labralis P1 segment gut microbial communities from Petit-Saut dam, French Guiana - Lab288 P1 (version 2) (version 2) | ecosystem: Host-associated > Arthropoda: Insects >...
CGACCGGGAAGTAGCAGCGGAACCGGTGCCCGTCCCCGTCCAGCGGCGGCTCAGACGCCCGGCACTTGTCCCGGGCGTAACGGCAGCGGGGCGCGAACGTGCAGGCCCGCGGGGGGTCGGTGAGGTCCGGGGGCTGGCCGGGGATGTTATACAGGCGGGTGACGCCGTCGGCCGCTTTCTCCGGCAGCGCCTCGAACAGTGCCTCGGTGTACGGGTGGCGCGGCCGGGTGAACAGGGTTTCCGTGGCGGCGGTCTCCACGATCCGTCCCGCGTACATGACCGCGACCCGGTCGGCGCGGCCGGCGATGACGCCGAGGTCGTGGGTGACCAGGATGACCGCCATTCTCAGCCGCTGGCGCAGGTCGTCGATGAGCTCCAGGATCTGCTTGGAGATCGTCACGTCGAGGGCGGTCGTCGGTTCGTCGGCGATCAGCAGCTTCGGCTCGCAGGCCAGGGCCATCGCGATCATGACCCGCTGCCGCATGCCGCCCGACAGTTCGTGGGGGAAGCTGCCGGCCCGTTCGGCCGGGCGGGGCATGCCGACCAGGCCCAGGACCTCGGTCGCCCTCCGCAGCGCCTCGGCCTTCGACGCGCCGCGGTGGATCCGGACGGACTCGGCGATCTGGTCGCCGATCGTCATGGTCGGGTTCAGCGACGTCAGCGGGTCCTGGAAGATCATGCCGACGAGGTTGCCCCGCACGTCCTCCATCCGCTTTTCCGGCAGCGCCGCGATGTCGGTGCCGTCGAGGCTGATCGTCCCGCCGGTCACGTGCCCGCCGCCGGGCAGCAGCCGCATCACCGACAGCGCGGTCATCGTCTTGCCGCTGCCGGACTCGCCGACGATCCCCAGGCACTCGCCGGGGTCGACGCTGAGGGAGACGCCGTCGAGGGCATGCACGGTGGACCGGCGCAGCCGGATCTCGGTGCGCAGGTCGCGGATGTCGAGGAGCGGGGCCATGCTGGGTCTTCTCACCGGGCCTTTCAGTGGCGCTGGAGGCGCACTTCGAAGGCGTCGCGCAGTGCGTCGCCGATGAAATTGATCGAGATGATGACGAGGATGATCGCGATGCCGGCCGGGAAGATCTGCCACCAGTAGCCGTCGTAGACCGAGCTCAGGCCCTGGTTGAGCATGCCGCCCCAGTCGGTCTGCGGCGGCCGGATGCCGAGGCCGAGGTAGGAAAGGGCGACGACCAGCATGATGGCGTCGGCCACCTGGAAGGTGGCGTTCACGATGATGGTGCCGATGGCGTTCGGCGCGATGTGCCGGAACACGGCGCGGACGCTGCCGCCGCCCATGACCCGCATCGCCTGCACGTAGTCGCGCACGCGCAGTGACAGGGCCTCGCCCCGGATTAGCCGGGACGTGGTCAGCCAGCTGGTGAGCGCGATGACGAGGATCAGCTCGCCCTTGGTCGGCGCGAACATGGAGACCACGACCAGGGCCAGGAACAGGGTGGGGATGGACAGCATCGCGTCGACCAGCCGCATCATGACCGAGTCGGTGATCCCGCCGAAGTACCCAGAGACGGCACCCCACAGCGTGCCGACGACCGTGGCCAGGACCGCGGCGGCCAGCCCGACCTCCAGGGACGTCTGCCCGGCCATCATGAGCCGGCCGAGGATGTCGTAGCCGCTGGCGTCGGTGCCGAGCGGTCCGCCCGGCCCCGGCGGCAGGTCCTCGCTGGCGAGGTTCACGTGGACCTGGTCGGTGCGGTACACCAGCGGGCCGATGAAGCAGAACGCGGCGATGACCACGAGGATCACGGCGCCGGCCATGGCGAGCTTGTTCTCTGCGAACACCTCCAGGCCCCGGGCGAACAGGCTGCGCGGCTTCGCCGACGGCAGCGTCGCGGGCTCGGCCGCGGCCGTCACCGGGTGTACCTCACGCGCGGGTCCAGGACCGCGTAGGCGACGTCGGCGAGCAGCGACCCGACGACGGTGGCGATCGCGACCACGATGACGAAACCGAGCATCGTCGGGTAGTCCTGCTTCTGCGCGGACTGGAAGAACAGGTAGCCCATGCCCGGGTAGTTGAAGACCGACTCGGTGATCAGCGCGCCGGACATGATGCCGGGGATGGACAGGCCCAGCAGCGTGGCGATCGGGATGAGGCTGTTGCGCATGACGTGTCGCCACAGCACCCGCCGGCGTGACGCGCCCTTGGCCCGGGCGGTACGCACGTAGTCCTCGGTGATGGTGTCCAGGACGGCGCTGCGCATGTACCGGCTGAACAGCGCGATCGTCACCAGGGCGAGGGTGACCACCGGCAGCGTCAGGTCGTGCCAGTCGGTGAAGTCGCTGCCGAGGCCGCCCTGGGGTCCTTCCGGGCCGAACAGCGGGATCTGGACCGAGAACAGCAGGATCAGCACGGTCCCGATGAAGAACGGCGGCGCCGCGTAGAACAGGAACGACAGGGCCGTGCAGGCGTAGTCCACCGGCTTGTTCCGCCGCACGGCCTGCCACAGCCCGACCGGCACCGCCACGATCAGGGCGATGATCGTGGAGATGCCGACCAGGGCGATGGTCTTGGGCAGGCGCTGTCCCAGCAGGCTCGCCACCGACTGGTCCAGGGTCCAGGAGAAGCCCAGGTTCCCCTGCAGCAGGTGGCCCAGCCAGAGCAGGTACTGGCTGAACCACGGCCGGTCGAAGCCGTAGGCGTGGTTGAACTGGGCGAGCACGGCCGGGTTCCGGTAGGCGGCCGGGCCGAGGATCGCGATGGCCACGTTGCCGGGGATCGACCGCAGCAGGATGAACGTGATCATCGTGACCAGCAGGAGCACGATGATCGCCTGGCCGACGCGGCGGATCAGGAAACCGGTCACTTGACGTAGAACCAGCTTTCCGGGTTGAGGTTGAGCGTGGTGGACTGCGGGACGACCCCGCGCAGGTTGTTGGCGATCTCCGACAGCTGGTACACGCCGTTCGGCTGGTAGATGACCGGCACCCGCGGTGACAGGTAGTCCTGCCAGGAGTGCAGCGTGCCGGGCGACTGGCTGGTCAGGGTCTGGCCGATCATCTTGTCGTTGACCGGGTCGCTGAAGCCGCCGGAGTTGGCGCCCGAGCCCGACTGGAACAGGGTCTCGCCGCTGGGGTAGTAGTCCGGGACGAACGTCCAGCCCGCGCCCCAGTTGCCCATGTCCCAGGCGCAGGAGGTGTGGGCGACCACGCAGTTGCCGCCGGCCTGGGCGGTGACCTGGTCGAACGGCTTCGGGTCCAGGTTGAGCTTGATGCCGGCCAGGCTCGCGTTGGACTGCAGCTGCGTCATTTCCTGCTGGACCCAGTCGGTGCCGGTCGCGTACGGCAGCGTGAACTCCAGGTGCTGCCCGTGCTTGATCCCGGCACCGCACTTGGCCGGCTGCCCGCAGCTGGTGACGCCGTTCGGCGTGACGGTCCAGCCGTGGGAGGCCAGCAGTTCCTTGGCCTTCTTCGGGTCGTAGGGGAACGGGTCGCCCTGTCGTCCCCTGGCTGACAGGTACGGGGTGAGCGGGTAGTTGCCGACCGGGCCGACCGTGTACTTCCCGTACCCGCGCAGGGGCCCGTCGATGACCGACTTCTGGTTCATCAGGTACTGCAGCGCCTGCCGGAAGTACAGCTGCTTGATGACGGGGCCGTTCCCCGTCGTCGACTGGTAGTTGAGCGGGAAGTAGTTGATCGCCCAGGCGTACAGCGGGTCGAGGTAGAAGCCCTGCACCGGGTTCCGTCCGGCGTTGGCGCTCTCCGGCTTGCGCGGGGCGTCCGACGTCGGCAGGTAGCCGATGTCCAGGTCGTGGCCGGCCCGCAGGACGTTGTACTCGGCGCTCTCGGTGGTGAACGGGACCTCTTCGAACTTCGAGATCCGGGGCCGGGGACTGCCGGAGTAGTCGCGGTTGGGGACGAAGGTGGAGTTGCCGTCCGGGTTGAAGGACTCCAGCTTCCACGGGCCGTCCACCACCGACCAGATCTTGGAGGAGGCCCAGCCCGACAGCGCCTTGGACTGGCTGTCGAGGTAGGAGTACACCTTGGAGCAGTCCGAGACCGTCGTCGTGCAGTGCGCCTTCTGCCCCGGGCCGCTCATGTCCCAGGCCTGCGGCATCGGGGTGATCTGGCTCAGCTCGTTGGAGGTGAACCAGGTGTGGTTGTAGTGCCGGTTCATGGTCATGGTCAGCTCGGTCGGGCTGGCCGCGCGGACGTCATGGACGTTGGAGGGGAAGCCGCCGGGCACGTAGGCGCCCCAGTCGGCGCTGCCGACCGCCTGCAGCATGTGGATCCAGAACACCGCGTCCCGGGCGCTGACGGTCTCCCCGTTGGACCATTTCCAGCCCTTCATGCGGATCGTGACCTGGTCGCCGTGGTACTGCGGGGGGTCCGCCAGGGACAGGCGCGGGTTGAGGGTCGGGCTGGCCCCGTTGCCGAACCAGTACAGCGGCCGGTACATCAGGTACTGGAAGTCCTCGGCGTTGGCCACGGAGAAGTAGGTGCTGCTGGAGAACGGGAAGATGTAGTTCGGCACCGTCGACGGCTGCAGCGCGTACCGGACCGTGCCGCCCGTGATCGGGGTGCCGCCGCGCGGGACGGTGCTGGTGCTCCGGCCGCTGCCGATGCCGCAGGCGGCCGCGGACGCGGCCAGGACGGCCCCGGCGCAGGCGGCCGTCACCGTACGGCGCAGGCGCCCCCGGCGACCCGGCCGCCGCTCGCCTGCCCCCGCTCGCTTCAAAGCTCCCATTCGTGGGCAGCTCCTTACTCTCAGTAGTCGAACGAGGGCGCAATGCGCTGCCTGTCCGACTTTTATCAACACTTACGGGATCGCCGTAGCCCCCGAGGCGCTCCCGGTCATATTCCGCACTATAGGCAGGTCACGTATGCCTGATCAAGAATCTTCCAGCGCAAAGTGATCTTGGGTTGCCGTGAGTAACGGATTCGATTTCAACAGAATCCGGCAACATTCCGGTCAGTCGGCCTGCTCCAGGGCGGTCCGCATCGGCCGGAACTTGATCTGCGTCTCCGCCAGCTCGGTGGCCGGATCGGAATCCTTCACGATGCCGCCCCCGGCGAACAGCCGGGCCTGGGCCCCCTCGACCTGCGCGCACCGCAGCGCGATACCCCACTCGCCGTTGCCCTCGGCGTCAGTCCAGCCCACCGGGCCCGCGTAACGGTCCCGGTCCATGCTCTCCAGCTCCCGGATCACCTCGACCGCCGCGGGGGTCGGCGTACCGCCCACGGCCGCGGTCGGATGCAGCGCCGCCGCCAGCGCCAGCGAGCCGCGCTCCCCGCCGCCGGCCCGAAGCCGGCCCCGCACCGGGGTACCGAGATGCTGCAGGTTAGGCAGCCGCAGCACCTGCGGGTGCGGCGCGATGACCAGCTCCTCGCACAGCGGCTCCAGGACCTCCCGCAGCGAGGAGACCGCGTACGCGTGCTCCTCGTTGTCCTTGGCCGACCCCAGCAGTTCCCGCGCGATCCGCGCGTCCTCCTCCGCCCCGGCGCCGCGCGGCATCGTCCCGGCCAGCACCAGCGAGCTCACCTCACAGCCGTCCCGGCTGATCAGCAGCTCCGGCGTCGCGCCGAGCAGGCCCGCGCAGGCGAACGTGTAGCAGTCCGGATACCGGTCCGCGAGCCGGCGCAGCAGCACCCGCTGGTCCAGCGGCCGGTCAGCCGACGCGAACAGGTCCCGGGCCAGCACGACCTTGCGCAGCTCCCCGCCAGAGATACGGCGCACCGCGGCCGCCACCGCCTGCTCATGCTGCATCGCCGACAGGGACCCGTCGTGCCAGCTGATCCCCGAAGGCTCGTCCAGTTCCTGGACCGGCTCCCCGGCACGCGCGGCCTCGTCCTCGCCGGGACGGGTCACCGTCGTCACCCAGGCCCCGCCGCGGCCGTCCCGGCCGATCAGCACCCGGGGCACCACGAGAACCGAGCCGTCACAGGTGCTGTCGAAGGTGAAACTTCCGAAGGCAACCAGGCCACTGCCCCGGCATCCCGCCTCGTCGGCGACGTCCGCGCTGTCGGCGATCTCGCGTAGCCATTTCTCGCCCGCGGTGAACCGGTCCTCCCCGGCCGGGATCGTGACGCGGGCCGCCTCTCCCCAGCCCGCCAGCCCGGCTCCGTGCCGGACCCAGGAGAACGTCTCCCCGGGCACCGGAACGCGGTCCAGGATGCTCCCCGGATCGGGGACCGGCGTGCTGCGAACGGTCAGCGGGCCGCCGTAGTCCCCGGCCGCCCTTGCGTGGGTGTCGCGCTGGTTCCCGTACGGCTTCGCCATGAGAGGCAATTGTAATGCTCAGATAGGTAATGACGGGTCCGGCGGGGGCCTGAGGGCGGGGGCGGTCCGCCGGGCCCTAGCTGTCCGGGCTCTCGCGGGGGGACAGCATCGCCGCCATCGCCGGCAGCACCCCGGGCGCGACCCGGCAGTAGACCCACGTTCCGCGGCGCTCGGACACGATCAAGCCGGCTTCCCTTAGCTTCTTCAAATGGTGGCTGACCGTCGGCTGCGAGACGCCCACGTTCTGGATGTCGCACACGGATGCCTCACCGCTGCGGTTCGCCGCGACGCGGGAGAACAGACGGAGCCGGACCGGATCGGCGAGCGCCTTGAACATGGTGGCCATGCGCTCCGCGTCGGTGGCTGAAAGCTCCGCCGCGCCCAGCGGCGGGCAGGGAATCTCAACCGGGAGCTCCGCGATGAGTTCCGTCGTATTCGTCATGGAGCAATACTCGCCTGCCACAGTGGCCTCTTGCCACCGATCCGGCGATAACGTGACATCACCTATACAAAAGCTTGATCCTGGCGTGCGACTATTCGACGACAATTATCGCGGTTTCAAACATCGATCATGAATGATTCAGGTCGCAAGCGGCTGCCGCCAGGGAAGTTCTCCGTCTCGGTTCCCTGGGTGAAGAAGATCTTCCTGTGGCACAGGTGTTCCGTTGGACAGGCCCTCCGGGCGCGCGGAGGTTTCCACCGGGTTTCCGGGGCCGGTTTATATGCACCGGGTGCCATTGCCGACGGCGCCGGACGGGACGGGAACGTCCTTACCAGTGAGTAGCTTAATCGGGCGGAAGCCACGCCGAAGGACGCCGAGTCCCGCCCGCGGAATGGCGGATCCGGACGACGGTTCGCGGAGCGAACGAAATCGGCATAACGGATTGCCGTTCACATTCGTTCGCCTTATCGCTTACAGGAGCGTGAGCTGCTCCGGTTCACCCGCGGCGCCCTCCGGCGCCCCGGCGCCCTTCCCGGCCCGCCCGCTGCCCGGCCGGCCGCGGTCGCCCCGGGGGCCCGTCCCAGCGCTTCGCACCTGCCCTCGCCGCCGGCCCACGCCGTACCGCTCGGCCAGGTCCGCGACCTGGCCCGCGATCCGCTTCTGGTAGTCGCGGTTCGCGTACGCCCCGCCCCGGTACAGGGCCGCGTACCGGCCGCCCAGCTCCGGATGGGCCTCGCGCAGCCAGCCCATGAACCACTCCCGGGTACCGGGCCGCAGGTGCAGCACGATCGGGGTGACGTGCGTGGCGCCCGCCTTGGCGATCGAGGAGACAGCCGCCTCGAGCTGCGCCGGGGAGTCGGACAGGAACGGGATCACCGGTCCCATCAGCACCCCGCAGCCCAGGCCGTGATCGTTCAGCGTGGCGCAGGCCTCCAGCCGCCGCTCCGGAGCCGGGGTCCCCGGCTCCACCGACCGCCACAAGTCCCGGTCGGTGAAGCCGCACGACACGTTCAGCCCGACGGCGGTCACCTCGGCCGCCTGCTCCAGGAGGTCGAGGTCGCGCAGGATGAGCGTGCCCTTGGTCAGGATCGAGAACGGGTTGGCCGCGTCCCGCAGCGCCTCGATGATCGGCCGCATCAGCCGGTAGCGTCCCTCGGCCCGCTGGTAGCAGTCCACGTTGGTGCCCATCGCGATGTGCTCGCCCTTCCATCCCGGCGAGGCCAGCTTCGCCCGCAGCAGCTCCGGCGCGTTGACCTTCACGATCACCTTCGAGTCGAAGTCATGCCCGGAGTCCAGGTCGAGGTAGGTGTGGGAGTTCCGCGCGAAGCAGTAGGCACACGCATGCTGGCATCCTCGATAAGGGTTGACCGTATACGTGAACGGTACGCCTGAGGAGTCGGGGACGCGGCTGACGATGGACTTGGCCTGGATCTCGTAGAAGGTCATGCCGCGGAAGCCCGGGGTGTCGAACGTCCGGGTGACCGCGCCGCGCGCGAACAGCGGCGCCTGCCCGCCGCCGCCCGGCTGGTCGTCGATCCGCAGATTGTCCCATCGCATGCTGACCAGCGTAGAACGATTATTCGATGATCACAAACACGTGTTCGGGAGCAGTAGTTCCGGCGGGCCTGTTACTACGACGTGCTACCGGGGGATACACGTTGAGCAGTCAGGTTTTTGTGATTCAGAAAAGAGTCGAGAACGAACCGGGAACGATTGGATAAATATCCCTGCGTGGGGGATAGTTAGGAGAAGTTTCCTCAAGGCCTGCGGAACCCGGAGGTATAGCGCTATGGCGCTGTCTATGGACGAGCAGCGCATGCTCGCCGAGATCGAGCGGCGGCTGACCGCGGAGGACCCTGGCCTGGCCACTAGGCTTTCGTCCTTCAAGCGGCCAGGGCCGGCCAAGCTCCGGTCGCCCCGGAGCAGGATTATCGGGTCTGTGTTCGCTGTCGCGGCCGCGCTGGTGCTGTCGGTGATGGTCTACGCGATGATCCCGTTCCGCGCGCATGCGCCGGGAAATACGACCGGAAGCACGACGGACCCCCAGGCCACCGGGGGAGTGTCGGCGTCGGCACCCGCGAAGCCGGGCCAGAAGCCCGGCGCGAGCAGCACGAGCAAGGTAACCGGGACCAGCCCGGCCGCCGTCAAGCCGGCGAAGTCCGGGGGGACCCCGTAACCGCGGGCGGCTGATCAGGAGTCGCGCCAGAGCTGGATGAGGTAGCGCTCGACCCCTTCCAGCTTGCGCTTCTCGCGCTGGAACTCGTCGCTGAGCGGATCGCTGTGCTGATGAAGTTCGGAGTACAGCTTCTGCACGCGCTCGCGGTAGCGGGCGTAGACACGGACCTCGTAGCCGCCGACGCCTCCCGACAGCCGCAGGCCCGAGACCGCTTTGCCGACCGATCCCATGTCGAGGGACAGGTAGCCGCGCAAGTGCAGGCGGGCCTTGGCCTCCTCGTCCCAGGATTCCGGCAGCAGCGGCTGTCCGTCCCACTCCTCGATGACGACCCGCACGCTGACTTCCTGCTGCAGGCTGCCGACCCAGAGCTGTTCCCGGTTCGCCGACACCAGCACGCCGACCGGGGGCAGCGGCGCCCCCGGGTCCTCCGGGCTGACTTCCGGGTCGTGGATGCGGAACATCCGGTGCTCGGGATAAACGGGCAGCACGAGCTGCGAGAGCCGGCGGCTGACGTGCTCCTCTTCCGGCACGGTGGTTCACCTCGTAAAGACATGGTCTTCGCCGTGCCCGCCACCCAGCGGGACACGCCCCAAATGGGGCCGGGTGATAACGCCCCCCGGATTCCCCCAGGGCAAATCTAAACCGTTCTGCCTGGTCGCGAGGCGAAATCGGGCGGGATGTAACTCACAGTCAATAATCTGTAGTTTATTGACTACGCAGAGCGGTCATGAAATGGTAAGAACTGGTCGGTTACCCCCTGAGCCCCCGGGCGGTGCGCAATGCAGTCGGTCTCTGCTGCCTACAATCAGCTACAGAACGTGCCTGGTCAAATGCATAGTGATGCGCACGCTGATGATCCGCCGGGAAAGGGCCGCCGCCGCACCATTATCCTTCTGGTCTGCTGCAGCGCGCTGTTCATGGTCGGGCTGGACAACACGATCGTCAATGTCGGCCTCCCGGCGATCGGGAAGTCCCTGCACACGACCGTCTCGGGCCTGCAGTGGACCGTGGCCGGCTACACGATCGTGCTGGCCTCCCTGCTGATGTTCTCCGGCGCCGCCGCCGACCGGGTCGGCCGCCGCGCCATCTTCCAGGTCGGGCTGGCCCTGTTCACGCTGGGATCGTGGCTGTGCAGCCTGGCTCCCAACCTGGACACGCTCATCGCGTTCCGCGTGCTGCAGGGGATCGGCGGGTCCATGCTGGCCCCGTCCGCGCTGGGCATCATCACCAACACCTTCAGCCGGCCGGAGGAGCGGGCCCGGGCCATCGGGGTGTGGGACGGGGTGTCCGGGCTGTCGATGGCCCTCGGGCCAGTCGCCGGGGGCATCCTGGTCGGCTCGACCGGCTGGCGGGGGATCTTCTGGGCCAACGTCCCGGTCGGCCTGGCGGCGATCGCGCTGACCGCGCTGCTCGTACCGGAATCCAAGGCCGAGAAGGGGCGCAAGGCCGACCCGGTCGGCCAGTTCCTGGTCATCACGATGCTCGGGACGCTGGCCTACGCGATCATCCAGGGCCCGTCGTCGGGCTGGACGTCGCCGGGCATCGCAGGCTTCTTCGCCGCGTCCCTGGGGGCGCTGGCCCTCCTGCTCTGGTACGAGCCGCGGCGCGACCAGCCGCTGATCGACTTCCGGTTCTTCCGCAGCGTCCCGTTCAGCGCCTCGACCGCCACGGCGGTGTGCGCGATCGCGGCCAGCGCCGGGTTCCTCTTCCTGACCACGCTGTACCTGCAGGACGTGCGCGGCTTCACTCCGCTGAAGGCAGGCCTGACCCTGCTGCCGATGCCGATCATGATGGCGCTGACCGCGCCGGTCGCCGGTCGCATGCTGGGCAAGCGGGGGCCGAGGCTGCCGTTCATCATCGCCGGGGCGGCGCTGACCCTGTCCACGGCGGCGCTGTCGCAGCTCAGTGCCGACAGCGGGCCCCTGTTCCTGACGATCGCCTACGCGCTGTTCGGCGTCGGGGCGGGCATCGTGAACCCGCCCATTTCCAACGGGATCATGTCCGGCGTCCCGAAGTCGCAGGCGGGGGTCGCGTCCGGGATGAACTCCAGCGCCCGTCAGCTGGGCCAGTCCCTGGGCGTGGCGATCGTCGGGTCGGTGCTGGCCGCGTCCCTGCACGGCGGCATGGCCGGAGGGTTCCTGGCCGCGGCGCACGCGGGCTGGTGGGTCATGGCCGGCTGCGGCTACACGGTGCTCCTGCTGGGCGTGGTCTCCACCACCGGCTGGGCCCGCGCCACCATCGCCAAGGCGGGCGCGGAAGCCTGACGCGGGCTAGCCGCAGCAGCCGCCGCCGCAGCACCCGCCGCCGCCGGCCGGGGCGCTGGCGGGGCCGGAACCGGCGCGGCCGCCGACGGCCACCGTGGAAAGCAGCTTGACGGTGTCGTCGTGCCCGGCCGGGCACGCGGCCGGGTCGGAGGACTCGCTCATGGGGCGGTTGAGCTCGAACGTGTCCCCGCAGGCGCGGCAGCGGTATTCGTAACGCGGCATGGGCCTATGTTAGTCGCTGGCGGCGTCGGCGGCACCTGCCTGTTCGCCGGCCTTCACCGGGGCGGATCCGCTGGCGGCCGCGGCCGCGGCCGCGGCCGCGGTGCCGTTGCCGGAAACCTCGGACGCCGCGGTCGTCGCGGCCGGGGAGGGCTCCGGCTCGTCCTCGAACACGAACTTCTTGCCGCGCAGCAGGGAGACGATCGCGCCCAGCACCGACATGGTGGCCGCCGCGATGAACACGATCGTCAGCCCGTGGTGGAACGGCCCGGAGATCAGCGTGGGGAAGAAGGTCTTGCTGGTCAGGTGGCTGATATCGGAGGCGGGAAGCTTATTCATCAGCCCCGCCTGGGACAGCATGTTCTGCACCGGGTTGTAGCCGAGCATCGCGGAGAACACGGTGGACACCGGGGGCAGGTGCCCGATCGCCGACGCGGTCGCCGTCGGCACCCCGGCCTTGACCAGGCCCGCGGTGAGCGTCTTCGGCAGCGTGCTGGCCAGCCCGGCGATCAGCAGGGAGAAGAAGATGCCGATGGACAGGGACATGCCGGAGTTCTGGAAGGTGGACCGCATGCCCGAGGCCGCGCCGCGGTGGTAGGCGGGGACGCTGGACATGATGGCGGCGGAGTTCGGCGAGGCGAACAGGCCCGAGCCCACGCCGTTGCCGAAGATCAGCAGGGCGAAGACCGGGTAGGGGAAGTCGATCGGCAGGGACATCAGGCCGAGGAAGCAGCAGGCGGCCAGCAGCAGGCCGCCGGTGGCGAACGGGCGGGCGCCGTACCGGTCGGACAGGATGCCGGAGATGGGGCCGGCGAGGAGGAACCCGGCGGTCAGCGGCAGCATGTAGATGCCCGCCCACAGGGGCGTGTCGGCGAAGTCGTAGCCGTGCAGCGGCAGCCAGATGCCGGCCAGCCAGATGACCAGCATGAACTGCAGCCCGCCGCGGGCGATGGCGCCGAGCAGGGAGGCCGCGTTGCCCGCGGCGAACGCGCGGATCTTGAACAGCCGCATGCGGAACATCGGCTCGGCGACCTTGGTTTCCACGATGCCGAAGATGACGAGCAGTACCGCGCCGCCGATCAGCCCGGCCAGGACCATGGGGTTCGTCCAGCCGGTGGGGCTGCTGCCGTAGGGGCGGATGCCGAAGGTGATCGCGGTTAGCAGGATGCCGGCGCCGGCGGCGAACAGGATGTTGCCCACCCAGTCAATGCGAGCCCGGCGGGTGTGGGCGATCTCCTTGAGGGAGACGTAGGCCCAGATGGTTCCGAACAGGCCGATCGGGACGTTCACCCAGAAGACCAGGCGCCAGTCGACGGCGGCGAGCAGGCCGCCGAGGAGCAGGCCGATGAACTGGCCGGAGATCCCGGCGATCTGGTTGGTGCCGAGGGCGAGGCCGCGCTGGCCGGGAGGGAACGCGTCGGTGAGGATCGCCGCGGCGTTGGCCATGAGCATCGAGCCGCCGAAGGCCTGGACGACCCGCCACAGGATCAGCCACAGGGCGCCGTGCTGCCCGGTGAACGGGTCGAGGGACAGGCCGATGCTGGCCAGGGTGAACACCACGAACCCGAGGTTGTAGATCTTCACCCGGCCGAAGATGTCGCCCAGCCGGCCGAGGGTCACGACCACGATGGACTGCACCAGCAGGTAGCCGATGATC
>Ga0131853_10017647_pt1 | contig 12991 bp, 8 predicted proteins | sample TergutLab28metaG_FD_92764 | JGI IMG/M metagenome (GOLD analysis project Ga0131853, IMG submission 92764) | Labiotermes labralis P1 segment gut microbial communities from Petit-Saut dam, French Guiana - Lab288 P1 (version 2) (version 2) | ecosystem: Host-associated > Arthropoda: Insects >...
CATACATACATACATACATATATATTCACGCTACAACTGGTTTCAGTCCAGCGGCTTCAGTACACAGCCGCAAACCGCACTACAGTACAGCTGGTTGGGTTGTCTGTGTTCCGGGGGAATACCGCATGGTATTCAGAGCGTTAGGTAAAGGGAGCAGTTGTTGCTTTGGTGGGCCAGCATGCTGTTCGGTTTGGCAGAGAAGACGATTTGCTTTGGTAGGGTTGTGGCCATTTATTCATTTTATTTTGTTCATGTTGATGGAAACTTTATTTTTGCAAGTTTTGCTGTAATTCGAAATCTTCCATCAGTCAGTTTGTACGTTTTGGCCTTACCCACATGCCCACATCCATACACACATATTCACACATCACACCAAACACATAATATGTATACATACGCCTATATATAAGCTATACTACTAGTTACTCTGTCGTTTTAGCCAACAGTTCTTCCTTACAAGCAGAAAGTCATATTAACTGACAGTGACGAAACGTATAACTGTGCCCCCATTTTCTACTTCTAAATTATTTTATCAAGTTTAACCGAACTTGTTAAAATCATTGTGTAACTGAAGATTACTCTAAAGTCGTCTTCCTAATTTCCTACAATGGGTACTGAAAATATGGCAGACGTGCGGTTGTAGAAAGCGGAAACGACACTAGCAACACTTAGTGTATTTTAGGATCGTGACGCGATTAGTAGACCTAGTAACACAGTTTGGAAAATTGATCAGGTTCAGCTAAAGCCTATCGCAGTAGCCGCGCGGTCTAAGGTGTGGGTGCGCGGCCACTCGCTTTCTGGGACTGTGGGTTCGAATCCCTCCGGTGGCATGGCTGTCAGTCTTCTGTGAGTGTTGTGTGTTGTCAGGTAGAGGTCTCTGCGTCGGACTGATCACTCGTGAAGAGGAGTACTATCGAGTGTGGTGTCTGAGTGTGATCGTGAAACCTCAATAATGTGGATGCCCTAGCCTAGTAGGGTTGTGGCGCCATATGAAATATTTTTAATATTTAAAGTATTAAGATGGTGTCCTTGAGAAATGTTTGTTTAGCTTTCAGATTCATAGCAATGATTACTGAATAACCAACTGAAACTGGGCTTTTGGCATTTGGTATGGAAACAGATAAAAAAATATACGATATGTATATAAAGCAGTGATTGTGAATCAGCATTTATAAGCATGTCTACGAGGAACATTTTTTGGCTTTTGCAGAGCCTGTACTCGAGTGATAAAGATATTCCACAAATAGGAGATAACATATGAAGAAGTAATGTAACAGAATAATACTATCAGGTCTCTTGGAATGGAAATGGGCTATCTGCAATAGGATAGTGTACTTCATAAGATTTTCTTCAGTAGTTTATACAGGGGTAAAAATTAAAAGAAAAATGCCGCTGTCCATGTCATGGATACGTTTGGGGGAGGGGATCTGTAACTCCACTCATTCTTCTTCGACTCTAGTTGGAAGTGGGTGTTCAGCTTATCGCCCCTTTATCCCATGGTAGCCCCTAACATATCCATTGAAAAACACCGGCTGTGTGGGCCCCACAAACGGTCTGATTGTTTTGGAGAATAAAAACCTTCCCCATGCCTGGTTTTGAACTACGCAATTTCTTACACGGGCACAAAAGCTTGAAATAAGGGGTGTACACACAGCCGGAAAGAGCTGCAAACGGTGTGATGATTACATGCGCCACGGTTTTTCCATAACGAAGATATATTTGGGTAAGAATTAATTATTTAATGTAGATTATCGTACAAAATGTTTGTCTCCAATTCTTAAAATACCGCGGGAAATTTTATGGGACATAAAATACCTCGGTGGCAAATCGCGATGTACGCGCTAAGCTATAAGAGGTTTGATAATTTTGTGTTAGAATTTCGCGTTAGATAGACCATCTTCTGATGCCTTTGAATGCGTAAGTGCGTACGAACTTCGTAATCAGTGCTAGAGTTAGCGAGCATTTGATTGGCTCTGAATACTGATACTCGTCTACATCATTTATAACAATTATTTCATATCCATTGCAAAGATCAGTCCATTAATATTATTTAGGTAAATTATCGATAGCTTTGTGAGAATCATATGAAACACTCGCTATGCCCTCCCTGGAACACTGTCCTCTAGAAGGTAATATTTCCTGAGCCAGTCAAGAAATTCGACACTTGTTATGGACCGCAATGGTTCATTTCCTTTCCATAAGCGCTCGTCACTTTTCTTTGTCATGAACAAGATAACTTCAGTTCTTGCTACTCCATATTATTTCATTTAGATTTTATTTTAATTTTATGAAACCATCTATACCTTGAACTTTATATGGACTCTTGCATTCAGGTTTCCCTCAAAATCCGTATTTCTTATTTTTCTTGATTTTATAACTATAATATATGTTGAGCGGTACAGAGCATGAATTTCCTTATTGTTATATTTTCCCCGGCCTCATCCTATAGGTTCCCTCTTAGACCCAAATGTCTCCCTCGGCACCCTCTTCGCGAAGACCCTCAGTCTGTCCTTTCCTTAATATGACGGACCAAGGCGAGAGTCTGTGAAAAATTAGTACCTCGTATGTCTAGAGTAAGGAGCTGCTACTCCCTCGCCCAAACCCTACAAACTAGAGAAGCATCAATTTTGTAAAAAAAAGGCAAATTTATAATTTTGCAGCTGGTGGTACGTATTGTTACCACTGGGCTTTGAGTGGTTAAAATTGTAACTACTTGCCAGAATGATGCATACCAACCCTAAAGCTATGAGTTTTATGTTATTCGTACCGTACATATTGTTACAATTAATACATCAACCAACCAATGCACCTGTAAAGGTAAAGTGATCCCGTTACAGGTCCGGTGTGGCCCAGAGGGTGGGTACATTTGTAGCTTTACTCTTCCATGACCGCGGCACTAGAAGGGGGTGAGTGGTCAGCAGCATGTCCCGGCCGCACTTTACCCCTAGAAGAGACCCGGTACCCATTATACAAGAGGCTGGGTAGGCCCCAGGGTCGGTACGGACGGGCGGAAAATCTCGTCCCCGCTGGGATTCGATCCCGGACCTTCCAGCACGTAGTTAAACTAATGCACCTAATATAATAAATTTTATCACAAATATTTATCTCCCACATGTTTCGGCACCGGGGTGCCAAGTTCAGGAATTACTACAGATCAAAGGAATACAATTCCAACACTTTAATCTAGGTACTGCATCGCCCTTATTGGAATGATCAAAATACACGTATTACAATTCCAAAATATATTAAATTTTAAGCATAAAATGACAATGTCTTTATATTATTAAAGTTGGCCCATGTAACAGCTATCATATATTTGTGTCAAATTGCATTTCATTAAATGTATTAGATGGATGATATATTGACTAAATCTGTGACGTCTAACGTTGATACAACATTCAGTGCACGAAACCCTATCGAAATAACCCGCAATAACCGCGATTCTCTCTTTCGTTTTGAAATGTACTTCTTGTCTATCGCGTTTTTATTTCCATGACGTCACGTAACTTCTTCCTTCCCCCCACCAGCAATTACGTTTTTCACGTTTCACTGTCTTCTCATTCTTTCCAGCCTTTCTTTATGTTAGGTATTCATAAAATGCAAACTGCGTCTTTCTTCTCAGATACTCTCACATTTTCTTTCGTATAAAAAGAACCCCCACCTTCCCCACTAAACAGACACGTTTTGCATTGAAATGAAGGCGAGATGGTTTCGTCTTATATAACCGCATGTCATAGGCCTACGCAGTTATGCCGCTCTCTCTCTCTATCTCCCTCCCCAACTCACTCCATCAGTTTCCTCGTTCCTTCAGTGCAGACGTCGCAAAAACGCGACCGGATGCAAAAATGACACCAAAAATGGACCACTCCCACCTTTCTGTTCTTTCTGTGTTAAGACACTATTTCTCTTGCAATGCAGACAGATGTCTGTTGTACATAATTTTGTTGTTAGAGAGGCAAACGTTGTATACAAGTATGTGAAACCATGTCGAATTGCTATTTGACATTATTTATTTCGTGCATTTTTATTGAATTCGACTGTTCATTCATGACACCAACAAATGCGCTTTTGATATACAGGGTGATTCAAACTGATGGACTCAATTGAACAGTAAACGGCGACACACGCCAGACAATTGGTTGCGGTATTCCAATTTCTGTGCTCGCTCTACGGGTTGACTTGCATGGGCTATGCTAAAAACTCTCTTGAATTCGTCTCACGTTCTCTTCTCATACACGCAAAAAATCTTGTGCTGCATAGTAGCCATTTTGTTCTCAACTGACGTTGCTGCACGGCTATGCGCTAGACGAGCGCTCTAGCGGTGGTATTTGAAACTTTACGGCTTTCTCTTTCAAATGTTATGTAGATCATTCACATACCATGTATGTATAGTTCAGGAAATATAGACGTACGAAATTGAGTCCATCTCTTTGAATCACCCTGTATATTGCTGCTGCGTGTTTTGGCGAAATTCACGCCATCAACAGAAACCCTCTACAGCAGGTTTTAAAATTAGTAAAATATAATATTTTACGAAGTGATTCATGTTGTATTACAGTGTTCTTGCAGCTATCTGTATGCCATGTTGTTGTCAGGCATGAACAGTTTAATCCTTGTTGAAGTGGTTAAGTGGATAAACAAGTTGCTTCTATTTAAAATATATATTTTTAAGAAGACAGGAGAATGTTAATGCGCTATATTGTGCGAGGTTTATTTCTTCACAGCCGTGTAAATTCGGACCAGGTTCCTCTGCGTCAGTAAATAATCGATTCCCGATGTTTCGAAAGATCGTTTTGTCATGGAAATGTGAGAAATCGGTGAACAAGAGAGAAATCGTCATATTTCAGAAGATCTGAATCTTAAAGCACCGTAACTTTCATGAAAATGTATATATAATATTCGATTATTAAGTTGGGGGATGGAGAAATTGAAGTATTTCTGAATTTTCGGAAGAATATATCTCACTATCAAATGTAAATGTAATAATAATGGTTGTACGACGTGACATTCAAGAAACCGTTTCTTGAAAGACGATCAGTCTTGAGGCGAATAAGTGATTAACATTCGGAAAGATTTGACGGTTTGTGCTTTCGGATCTTTCTACAAGGAAGAATGTATTATCGATAGTGGTAAAAAAAAAATGAAATAAATATTTACCTGCAGTAATAAATCAAAGATATTGAAGAGCATTCTTAATTGTGACATGCAATTGAATCTATGCAGGAAGATAGATTATTCTAATTTTCTCATGGCTTTTCTCAGATCTCCCACGAATATTTCACGACACTACGTTATATTGTGCCACATTTCCTTTCAAATTCCTTCCACTTAATTTTCCACAGACTGTAAAATCCGAGGCTATCAGTGCAGTGTCGTGATGCAAACCACAGAGACAATTTATAGGTATGTGAATTGACTGAACATTAAGAAAAATTTAACAGTTAAATTAAATTTCGCCCGCAATATGTTTTGAAATACTTGCGTTTTTCTCTGTTATTTGCTCGTCTATTTAGAGTTTTCTAATTTCTGCTTCTTTCAAGACGTCCCTTAAAATTGTAACTTTTGTGTTCCGACAATGTTTAGTATAGGTTGAATATATTTAGGCATATTCTTTTATATTTTATCTCTCTTTTTTCTCTTCATTTTTCTTCTTTGTACAAATTCATATACAAAACATATTCTCAGCGCAGAATACAAAGTCATTTATCCAAATATAGCAGCAGTGAAGTGATGTAAATATCTTTAGACACTTTATGTCATCAGCGAACCGGATTTCCCACTCGCCAGTGATTACTCGTGAAAGTGTAGCCGAAGGAACTGCCACACCGATATTGCTTCACGTCGGGAGATAACCGTAAAACTGGTGCCGGCGTCGTGTGTTCGCGCCGTGTGGATGATCATTATTCGAGCAGAGTAAGAAGCCTATTGGACGCTGTTAGCTGGGGCGACATCGACGTGTGCTTCGGTGTTGTCATAAGAACAGTAGAATGTACAGAAACCGCACCACGAATCCAGAGATGTGAGGTCGCCTTCGTTAAGAGGATCCGTCATTTGACGTCATATTCTTTACGTTATTTTCTGTATCTTACAGCTAAATTGGCGTTCAAGAAATAGGTGCTGAGGGGAATACTTGAATGTCAGGAGGAGATGTGACAGAAAGGTTGAAAACGTACATAATGAGGCGTATGATGATACACTTCAGTAACATTACATCCATTGCATGAGCGTGAAACTGACCGATTAACCTCCATACGGTGTCGAGATTAGAAACGAGTGGAGCTGCACCTCTTCTCCCCGTACGCCTTTTTGCGTAATACTTAACTAAGAAGAGGGAAGACTTTTTGTTACCAAGTATTGTTACTGCGATTGCACCTATAAGGATGATAATGGAGAGATACATATATAGCATGAATTGAAAAAAAATACGACACCTAGTAGTTATTCTGTTTTGAAAACCTGAGGAATAGAGACCATTTGGGATATCCAAACGTAAATGTGATGATAACATTAATGGAGATCTTTTTCGTAAGAACTCGGCGATAAACATTTTGCTTCAATAGAATGCGGCGAATTTACTCACTAAGCGGTTGGTGTCTGTTCTATCACATTGATAAATACTATTTCTTATTTATTTATGATTCCCGTGAAATGGATAGCGGGTGTTTTCCATGGGTAAATCGGCCGGATAGTGGTGCTGATCCCTCACCCCTTTCTAACTCCGGGTTTTGATTCCGTTGAAGCTATACCACCCCCACCTCGTACCTGCATAGGCATTTTATGGGGTGATGTTAACCTGTTATTTGTATAAAACATAAAGACATTGTCTTCAATGAGTTGAGTAAAAGGCAAAAACCTAGAAAGTATCTGATCTCTGTTTCCTCTAGCGCTAATTGTTCCTTCCATCAATGGGATTCATATTAGAATATAATTTTTCTAGAAAACTCGTAAGTCCTTATACATTAGCAAATAGTGTAGAAGGTACAGTGACTGGAATATGGGTTGGAAAACGGGATATTGTTCTTCAATTTCTGGCAGAGAAAAGAGATTCTTCTCTTCTCCATTACAACCAGACCGCAAATGGGAAACACCCAACTTCCTACTCAAAGTGTATCGCGGGTAAATCAGACGGGGCTTAGAGCTGAGGAGGCATCAACACATATAACTGAAGTTAAGAATAAGTGGGAGCGTAATGCTACTCCCACCAATTGCGTTCCTTACATGTGTAGGGGCAGATTTATCTTTTTAATAGCTCAGAAACCTTGCGCAAGCGACGGGGAAGAAGCAGACATTCTGGTCCTTCTCGTGTGGAACTCCCGCAAGCACTAAAAGCATTATCCACCGTCCGGGCTTTAATTCCTCTGCGCTGCTAGTAGTGAGGGAGAGGTTCGCCCTCGTGATATTATTAGGCAACTGCTGTGCATGAAATAGCTCGTATATAGAGCACAAAACCTCTCCCTCTACGTCACTTCACCCCCTGTGTGTCTTCATGTGCTGGGTGACCTACCAGAATGATGGTCGGCACTTAAAGGGGAAACTTTGCTGAGGCTCAAACCGACGAAGGTGGCAGCAGCGAAGTCGTCAGGAAACTGAGGAATGGTGACCCGAGGCTTTATTGTCCGTTATAAACAGGTGGAAGGAGCGAAATGCCGGGAGAAGCTCGTACCGTATATAAGTAAAGTTGCCTTGTTTGGTGAGCAACTGTACTGCACCTAGCTTGGATTATTTTGCTAATGTACAGGGTTCCATTTCTTGCAGAATAACTTCAGTGATGTATGTCTGTAGCACTCAAGATTGTTACGACGGTTATATTAAGATTATTCCGGGAGTGACGCCGTGCAGTTTTGTAGATATCAACCTTTTTCTCTGAACGCGTAGTCATGATTTTCCTGCCAAATACACCTAATTCTAGGCATCATTATGAAGACGATCACAATTTGGACTTTGATTGTTCTTTTCTTTCATTCGAACATAAAATAAGCATATACGAGTAGTTAGTGGAATAAATTGCGAAAGATTAGAGACTTTCACAGTAGAGTTACGGAAGATTGAAGTTTGTTGGGATGTTACACCGACCAGGTTGGTAAGCATGCGAGATTCCAGGCTTCCGCCGCGAGGTAGATGGGAACTGCGCTCTTCTGGGCCATTACGCAGTGTGTAGTGGTTATTCCTTACCGACGTGTTGGAACAACCTCTTGGTCCCATCTTAAAGAGTCATTCTTGCCTCTTGAGGATTGTACCGATGGGTTGTCCAGAAACGTCGGCAAAGAATTACCACTGCACTTTGCGTAACAGCCGAGAAGAGCGCAGTTCACGTATTGGGGAATAGCTACCTATGTTTTGAAAGTAAAGACTGTTTAACTCTGACGATGAACACATTTCGTTGCCTTGAAACTACGGCAAATATTTACCTATCGACAAAAAGAAATATCCAAGAAACTTGAATCTTCTGCCCATACTTTATTTATTTATGATTAATTTTACTATTCTGTCAGTATCTGAAGGTATGACGTCCAACAGGAAGTTAATTAATGAATAATGAATCTGAGAGGATGTGCAACGAGGGCAGTTGTGGCTAATTTCAAGTACTTGTGCCTGAAATTAGTCGAGGGACTGAGCAAATTACAAAGAGTTGTGTGAAGGTAAAGGGCTGATATTTGCGCCATGATTTGAACCTAGAACCTCTGAATAACAGGAAGAAGTGCCGCACATTCGCCCTCAATATGCTGTACAGTAATTAAAAATAAAAGCAGACAGAAATGAATCCAGTAATTTCCATGGGAAATGCAGCATTCAACACAACAATTATCTACACCAACCAACTGGACTTACTTTCAAGGATGAAACAAATGAAATGCATTTGGAACATAGTTTGGTATGGTGATGAAACTTGGACATTTTGAAAAGTAGATCAGAAATATCTTGATAGTTTTGAAATGTGGTGCTGGAGAAGGATGGAAATGACATACTGGACCGAGCGTGTGAGATGTGAGTAAGCATGTCATAGAGTCAAAGAAGAAAGGAACATCCTACATATAACAAGTCAGACAATGAACTTGTAAAGTGAGAGTGGGGTGCTTTTGTGTGACCATTGTTGCCGTGGAAAGGCAATAAGTATTACATATATATGCCGAGTCTTCTCTGGCCTCCGCGGCTGTACAATTTTTTAACCACGTTATCTCACAAACGGTACGATTTTCGAAAAAGTTATTGAACCCGAAACGTGCTTTTAAATTTTCTGTATAACGTTTGTCTGAAATATTTCCCATTATAAGAAGAATTTACTGAGATGTGATCAATATACATATTGGACCTCATGTAAAGTACCCGTTTATCTTGTTGGATTTTAATGAAACTGGAATTTTTTCGACAGATTTTTAAAAATATTTAAACATCAAATTTCATGAAGATCCGTCCAATGGGAGCCGAGGTTTTCCACGCAGGTGGAAAGACAGGCATGGCGAAGCTAATCACTGCTTTTCTCAATTTCGCGAACGCGCCCAATAAAAGGACGGAAGGCTAACTGGATTGGACATGTCTGGCCTAGGAACTGCCTTCTAAAACACGTTAGCAAAGGAAAGAAAGAAGGGACAGGAAGACGAAGAAGAAGATGTAAGCAACTACTGGATGACCTTAACGAAACGAGAAGACACTGGAAGTTGAAACAGGAGGCACTAAATACCACTCCGTAGAGAACTCGCTCTGTAAAAACTGTGGATTTGTCATAAGACAGACTGCGGGATGACGAAGCAGAGGGGAGCTATGATCTAATACTTCTGATCTTATCTTGCATTTGTCATTTGTTCTGTACTGTGAAAATATGGTAACGATGACTTCAATCCTAGAACCCCGATGTCTTGCACCCCAAAGTTCATTTCCACCCAATCAGGTACACGATCTCAGGCCCCTGTTTTCAGGAGGGTGAATTCTAGAGTGCCGGTGTTGTGGGATGTAACGCTTCATCGCTAGATAGGAACCTCAAAATGTTGAAATTGAAGGTGAGATATTTCTTCGAAACGTCGGAAACCACGTATTCAGTGACACAGTTACACGCGCTAGAAGACAGGAATCCTCTATTTCACGGATGTAGAAACCCCAAATATTACACTTTAAATTTCTCGAAGAAATATTGGCATTAGATCGTGAACATCAATCATGAATAGAGGAAAGTAGTTCCTTTAGAGATCTTTATATAGTTTGATCTAATTTTTATTAGTCAGAAGTCAAATTTAATATGTAATGTGCCTCAGTGGGTTCGATATTTTCACTTCATACTCTAATATTTGTATGCCTACTCCTTCGTTTATCGTGGGTCGGGTAGCTCAGTCGGTATAGCGACTGACTACGGGCTGGACGGTCCGGGGATCAAATCCCGGTGGGGGCGAGATTTTCCGCACTTGTCCAGACCGACCCTTGAGCCCACCCAGCCTCCTGTACAACGGGTACCGGGTCTTTCCTGGGCGTAAAGAGCGGCCGGGGCGTGACGCTGACCCGTCACCCGCTTCTAGTACCTTGGTCAAGAAAGAGTAGAGTTATACCTCTAATCCCCGTATGGGCCGTACGGCCTGTACAGACCCTCAGTCCTTGTACAAGGGTGCACTTTACCTCTACCCCTACGTTGATCACAATGTATTGCTGTAGGTGTGCCAGAATTTTGTCAGGACATTTGAAATCTTGCCTTATGTTACAGCAACTCCTCCTGCTAGACAGGAATATTGTACAATCTTCTGAAATGTGGATCTACCTACGGTTTTATTAACAGTCTGGAATTTATTTCCTGCTGTCATTACAGTTGGTTTGATCACCTGGAAGTTGAGTAATGTTTAAAATTCGGTTCTTGCACTTTCATTTTGTGTATTGTGTCACAACGGATTGTGCAGAATTAAGTTTCTTTTGAACTCACTCAAACTTCTTCGAATTTTATGTTCCGACTGTGCATGGTGAAAGTCTACTATTACTTAGAGCGAAACTTTTCGTTTGTTTTCACGAGTTCATAAATGTTTAAAGACGCCTGCATTATAAAGAGGCAGTAAGGTTCAAAATATTAACGGGCACCTTCATACAATACGTTACGTATGTGGGGTGACAATTATGTAATATGAACTGAAACGCTATTGGCTAACAGCAACTTTAGTGTGTCTTTACTATATGCAGAAGCACGGTTGCTGGGAGAGTGATGTGAAATTTATATAGCTATGTTTGAAGTTATGGGTTGGGGAGGAATGACGTGCCGAGTTAGCTCTCATTCTACATCTCCCTTCTAGCTAGCAGTCAGTTATATTAAATGTTCTCTTTCCTCGTGCACTAGTTCTCTAAACGATACACTGTCGCTGTTATGAAATATCACCTACAGCATGTAGGCGACTCGACTCGATGCGCACTCTATCTACAGTGCCAGCTCCATAGTCACTTTTACACACCTCTGTAATCTTGAATTAAAAATGAACTTTTCGGAGGACGAAATAAGTATATACACTTATTTTTCGACATTACGTCGTAGGTGGTTCAGAGACCGGCGACGTTAGTCGAGATAGATTTTCTCGTAAACGCACTGTTAAAATGGGGAGGGTGATTCAGACTGTTTATTTTGGCCTTGGGAAATATAAATTATTAGATATAAAAAATTTACAAAGAAATGATGTGAGCACCAAATGACAATTCAAGAAGGAGGTGCTTTCTCTTGAATTGTTGGTGAGTCATCTGCATCATCATCATCATCATCATCATCTCCAATATCAACGATACAGGTACCTATGCACAGATACCTGCAGATGATTTTAATAAATCAAGAAATTGTAGTCTGGCCAGTCCAAGACTTCATCATCATCATCATCACCACCTTCTTCTTCTTCTTCTTCTTCTTCTTCTTCTTCTTCTTCACAATTCCTCGTCTATTTTTTTTTCACTGCTCGTTCCAATCAATATCCTCAAAGACATTAACGCTAACTTCAGTGAGTCCAGGACCTTCAGTAAACTTCAAACCCGTCATTGTCTTCTTCTTAGAGCCAGAGTCAGGCTCAGATTTCTCAGCCTCACGAGGGGCTCTGTACTTCCGAATTTCAACTGGATGACCGATCTTGAGTTCCTGATCATGGGATTTCAGAAAATCGAAGACATCTTCAGCATCGCATGCACTGGCTTAACATACTGGATCTGGGGACAAGCAACGTAATTGCGGAACGACGTAATTCGAAACGATGGAAGTTGAAGGATGACTGTACACATGATAAATGTAAACATAATCTCCAAGAGCTGGCTTTTAGACTTTTGTTCGAGACGTTATTTGGTTTCGCGAAAGAAAGTAACGAGTATCCTATCAATCTATTTTGAATTACTTACACTGTTCATTTTTAATCAACTTTTTTTGGTTTATTAAAACACAATAAATCCCACGAAACCCTGGCACCACAATGTATGTTGTAACCCAGCAGGCCATCGACAGAGGCGTGAAGCTGACCACTCGTCCTTCTTTGCAGGTGCTTACAAAAATTGGCGGTCTACTTCCAGCTCCCCCAAACACCTATGTTGTGTGCTGCACAAATGTAACCTTATATTCACTGTTTATTTTTATTTTCAATTTTGCTACACTCGCACATATGTAATGGTTTGCAACAAATGTGTAGAAATGTTTTGTTTAATGTAACTGTGCAGATAACTTCACTGTAATTAGGTACTGTTTTCTGGGGGCTATAGAGCAGGTGCATATTGCTATGTGATTCCTAAGTGGAAATGTTATTTAATGCTTATAATAATAATAATAATAATAATAATAATAATAATAATAATTATTATTATTATTATTATAACGGTTCATAATTTATTTCGTTGTTTATTTCGTTTTCCCCCTTAATTCTAACCGTTAAATGGCCAGGTATTATCCTCCAAATTTTATTTTACTCGTTGAATATTTTGTATTATCCTCCAAATTTTATTTTACTCGTTGAATATTTTGTATTATCCTCCAAATTTTATTTTACTCGTTGAATATTTTGTA
>Ga0131853_10017649_pt1 | contig 12991 bp, 13 predicted proteins | sample TergutLab28metaG_FD_92764 | JGI IMG/M metagenome (GOLD analysis project Ga0131853, IMG submission 92764) | Labiotermes labralis P1 segment gut microbial communities from Petit-Saut dam, French Guiana - Lab288 P1 (version 2) (version 2) | ecosystem: Host-associated > Arthropoda: Insects >...
AAAAAAGAATGAGTAATATATGAGGTGGTGGGTGGGTGGTGTGGGTGTGTGGGTGGGGGGGGGGGGGGGGGGGGGGGGGGGGGGAAGAGGCTGGTGCGTAAACCAAAGTTAGGCTCTGGGATGTCTATGTATAAACAAATATAGGGTTTGGATTTTTTTATAAAATAAGGCTATGTTTCCGATGTTTTTATATAAAACTGTACTAGCCACTTTACACAAATTTTCACTCTTAGCCTGGTGCAGCGAAGATAAGGCTTCCAGTTTATGTGTGTCAGTTGGCATCCGTGAGTGCCGGAACTTCCACGGCAACAGCTGTTACTGTCTACTTCCGCAATTCTAACTCAAAAGATTTCCACATTGCGAGTAATGAATATCAGAGGACATATTGAAGCACAAAACGTACACCCATCTGTTCTTTTAGACCTTCTTGTCTTGAACGCTCCTTGCCAACTTAAACCACTTTTAATTTGCCCTCTCTAATTTTCAGTTTACTGACCTTTGGCTGGCTGCGTTCTATTACGCTAAACCCATATTTCTGAGGAAAATATTTTTCATATACGCTTTTCGACTTATGCCCACTTTTCCAGGAAAGCAACTAGGGCGTACAAGAAGGGCCAATATATTGTGTATTGACGTTATCACTTTTAAGCTTGATTTCCGTTACACATATCTCTTCTTGGAGGTGTTCATGAGTAAATAACAGCAAATACTTCTGTGCTGCTACACAATACCATATGTCCCTCAAATATATACATCAAATGAAACCAACTGTTCATCACTCGACTTCGGTCTTCAAATTTTCCCTATAACAATAAGGAAAAAGTCTGGTTTAACTTCTTGTCTAATGTCATTTTATCGACTCTACACATAGTAACTAGTTAAAAAACGTGGAGAATGAAATTGGTCGTGGCCTGATTTATACTTCGAGGAACACGATGATGGAATAGAAGAGTAATCAGAATTGCAGAGTGAGGGATTATCAGGAAGAGGAAACGAACTTATTACATTTAGACCCTCAAAGAACGGAAACCAAAAACATGAATTAAGCTTACATAGGGATGTGATCCAGACTTTTCCCCAGGTTGGATCATTACGTATGCAATTTAATATATCAATATTTAATTAGGACTGACAGTCAACATGATTTTCTTCTGAGCTTGACGACAAATTTTCTGGTAAATGATTGCAAAGTTTATTTATAACTGAAGACGAAAGCTGTACATTAATCAGAAAATTTCATACCCTTCGTACCCTTCTTAACCCAGACGACTACAAGCATCGTCTTGGCCAAGGAAACCTCAAATAAGTTATATCATAAGTTATATGCTTGATTTCTGTGTGTTAGACACTCTGCTTATCTCCTCCCCACAAGCAGCTTCATTTTTGCGTACCCGAATCTGCATTCAAACACGTGAAGCGTCCTTGCTTCTGTATCAAGTTACACTACTTATTCATGGTTATTATAGAAAGTTTGTAAATTAGGCCTACACACGTTTAATTTTGATGCGTGTTTCACCACAAATAACAAATATTTCGCTCCGATACAATATCACACGTGTCTCCGGGTTTGTCCGGATAAATCTGTAGGTAAGATAGGCAGTTATCGGTAAAGGCACACATGACCTTGGGATGCAGAAAACGGACGTCAGAAACAAAGGGCAGGATCGTGCGTTCTGCAATGATTTCATTGGCTTCGCTTTCGGACAAAATTCAATGCTGAAAAGTCAGCAGAAATACAAATATCACACCAGAGGATGTAAGAAAGTCCCTTAAATATTCACTACATCTGATCAATTTTCAAACCAAAGTACTGGATCGTAAGGAGGTAATAATAATCAGGCAAAGAGTCCGAAAAACATCTGATGCATATCTGGATGGAGCACCCTTCCCGTACTGGAAGATGTGGCATTTTGTATGTGTTCTTTCGTGAAAACAAACCCACAACTGATGTCTGATTAATTTCGTGAGTAAATCCAAAGAAAGCGTGTCCAAGGGCTAATTATTCAAATATCTTTCGAATTATCTTAGCAATTGACCAACTTAATGCACAAATTCTTGTTTTAAAACAAGTTTATTATATTCATCTACATGTTTCGAGCACTATGTGCTCATCATCAGGAGGTCAAATTGTATTATACAGCATCTGGTATCATCACACTGAAACAAGTGAATGGTCTAAAATGACTAAAATACAATTCTATAAATATGAGCGCGTATTAGTAAAAGTTATGTATGAATTCTTCGGGTGTAACCGCTGTATATTTCTTCACTATGAGCATGTTATGTCATGTAGAGTTTATGTTTATCCAGTTATTAAACTTATTAAAAGCGTACTATGTATACTTTTTTTTCTGTGGCGCTGCGGTCCAGCACGGGCCATGGCCTCCTCATTCTTGAGGTTTCTAGATCACACACAACGACGCATCACAGTCGGTAGGACTCCTCTGCACGCGTGATCAGTGGGTCGCAGAAACCTCTACCTGACAACACACAACACTCACAACAGACAGACATCCATGCTCCCGTTGGGATTCGAACCCACAATCTCAGCAGGCGAGCGGCTGTAGACCTACGCCTCAGACCGCGCGGCCACTGGGACCGGCCTATGTGTATTTACATTATATATTTGCTGAGTCCATCTAGTCGTAAAATCGTATAAATTGTTTCAGTGTGACGATACCAGATGCTGTATAACACAATTTTGACCTTCCGATGTTGAACACAACAGTGCTCGAAACATGTACAGGAATATAATAAACTTATTATAAAACAAGAATTTGTGCATTAAGTTGGTCAATTGCTAAGATTATACTGAGATGCACGGCCAGCAAAACTTTCGAATTGGCTCATTTTACAAGATACAAGCAACACTAATTCGAACTAATCCAGCTAACTCGATGGAGAACAGTCTTTATTGTGAAAATGACAGTCCTTCAGCTCGTCGAGAAATATCCTACTCCTACGGAACAAAAATGTTAACTAGCAAAACTAGACCTGTCCTGAGTAGGGTGAACTCACTCAAAGCCCGCAAACTTCGCTTCTTTGAAGTTCTGAAATCTGCGCTTGGATCTCCCAAGTAGACTCTTACAATCAGGTCTTCCGATTAAGATTTTATGTGCATATGCCATGTGTCTCACGTGTGGTAGGTTTATGTGATTATGCAATGTAAGGGATTGTTTCTTTATCATTCGTTCGCATGGAAACCAAATAAGATAATACCAGAAAAGACAGCAATAGAAGACAATGAAATGTATTTCTACTACCGTGTTTAAGGATCGTGGTGGAATAAGACAGAGGCACCGATTGTTCTATCAGGCTTTAATACTGGATTTATTTACATATTTAGATTAACACAACTAGCAAGTGTACGTACTGTTTATTCGTTATGTTCACTGCATTATGTTTCGGCCAATTGTTTTATGGCCATCATGCGGTAGCAGCACAGTACAGGATTCTTGGTTGCTGACTTAGTCTGAACATAATAAACAATTCGATTTCAAACACAATGGGGATAATGACTACGAAATTATATTTTATGCAGTTTTAAGAGGGGGGCCGCGGTAGCACAGTGGTTAAGGTGCTGTACTACAAATCGGAAAGTCGCTGGTTCGATTCCAGATGGTGTCATTGGAATTTTTCATTGACATAATCCTTCCGATCGCACTATGGTCCTGGGGTCGACTCAGCCTCTAACAGAAATGAGTACCAGGAATAATTCTTGGGGGTAAAAGCGGCCGGTGCGTAAGGCTGACAATCTCACCACCATCCTGGGCCATTGTCACGTAATCTGGGAACCCTAGCTTCCTGGAATCCTCTGCGCACCTCAGGCCTGTACCGGGACTGCTTTACCTTTTATTACCTTTACAGTTTTAAGAAGGCCATTTTAATTGTTTTAATTCTTGATGTGGTGTTTAGAGACAAAACACAACACAACAAAACAAAACTATGCCACATAATATCCTAAAAGTAGAACAGTAATATTTGAGGAATAACAGTAGATTAATGAAAGTGTTGTCTATGGATGCCATTGTTAAAAATTGGGGGTTTCAGCTGCTTCCACTGAATATCAATGTGCTCTTCGATATTCAAATGACAGTCCGTTTCCTAACACAAACAACCAAGTCTCGCGTCGAAAGTAAATTAATATAGAAAGATCGATAAAAAAAGTATCATGATATGAATATTAAACCTTCCTGAGCAGCTTTGTTGTTGAAACTCCTTCATACAAATTGCAGAAACGCAATTTACTTCGCCCCTGTTTTTAATTTCATACCACGATTATAGCACGTAATCTGTCCACAGTCTCCTAAAAGCCGTAACATGAGATTTTACGAGTATGAGACAAGCGGCCAGCAAATGGCAGTTTGGATGTTTGCATCCGACAAGGGGAAGTTTCAATTTGTTTAGCGAACTTTTAGTGGAGTTGAAACGCACTTGGCTACGGATTATTAGCAGAGATTCTCGTGTCGAGGGCTTGCTGTTACGACGTTAGTTGGGCAGAATGGCACGCCGTGACAAACATGCCTTGTTGGTATATACGCTGTTTCACAGAAACTTCCAGCCTCACGGAATGTCGAGATGTTTCAAGGCCTCACTATTTTCAGCAAGTGGCCGACAGTATCTGCACAGAAGGTAGTCAGTCGCTCTGGAGAACCTGACACTCGCTCAGCTAGTTATGAAATTCTTCAGGAAATTCTAATAAATTCAATTTTATAGTGTTAAATATAATATAAACACAAAATAAAATTTATGGAACCAGAAAGTCCATTACCGTGTTGCAACAACTCGATCTTACACTTAATTTAAACCAGATTAATTCAGTCCTCAATCGCACATACCACTCCTTGATGATCCATATTAATATTATCATCACTACATCTATGCATAGTTGACCCAAGCTTTCTCTTCATGTTTTCGTCCCACAATTTTATACACACATTTGTTATCATCTACTATTTACGTGCCCCCTTCTTTCTATTTTGATTTCGTCATCCAAACAATATTACTAAAAATGTACGTATTATGAACCTACCCATTTTACAATTTCCCGCGTCTTATCACTCTACTAGTCTAGCCATGTATTATCACATACTATCTATCTACATATCATCCATCACCAAATGTACGTTTACTCTCATGCCGTTTAATTCATCTCAGTTGATTTGTTCGCATTCCCGCAGTTTTATCCGCAGTTCTGAAACCACCCTTTAGATTAAACAAGTCCACCTGACCAACTTCCATGAAACTCGCTAGATTCATCTCGCAATCTAGATTTCGATGTAGATTCGTGCAGTTTAATGGTACCCTTTTTACAGATGCAAGGAACATTTGGTTTTATGTTCCATTCGTTCGAAGGATTTCGGTGAAACTCCGAAGCCAACAAATTAATTATGATTTTGTTTATTACCACCTACAAACTCCTTTAACTTCAATTTGTTTAAAGCCCTGCATTACTCGAGGATCGAAACATGTTTTTCAACGAAATATTCACATACGCAGAATGTTTTGAATGTGTAGTACAGCTTAGTGTCATGTCTGTGACCGTGTATATGTATGTATGTATGTATGCATGCATGATTGGATGTATGTATGTATGTATGTATGTATGTATGTATGCATGCATGATTGGATGTATGTATGTATGTATGTATGTATGTATGCATGCATGCATGATTGGATGTATGTATGTATGTATGTATGCATGCATGATTGGATGTATGTATGTATGTATGCATGCATGATTGGATGTATGTATGTATGTATGTATGTTTGCATGCATGTATGTATGCATGTATGTATGTATGTATACATGCATGATTGGATGTATGTATGTATGTATGCATGCATGTATGTATGTATGCATGCATGCATGCATATATGTATTTATGTATGTATGTATGTTTGCATGCATGTATGTATGCATGTATGTACGTATGCATGTATGTATGTATGTATGCATGCATGATTGGATGTATGTATGTATGCATGCATGCATGTATGTATGTATGCATGTACATATGTATGTATAATATGGAACTGAATGAATTACGCAGGTTTTAAATGGCTGCGTTCCTTCCCAGGCCTGTCTCTTTACGAAGTCGGGACACAATATCGTGGATATTTCCTTAATTCCGTGTTCAGTTTGGGAAAGTATGTAGACACCACAAGACTGTAGCATGCGTGGATGGTAGGTGATTTTGCTGTGGATTTGTGTTGCTGGAAACAACGTAATTGATTTAATTGCTGCGCGTCTGGCACTTAGCTCGCATTCAAACGCCCGCCATCTGTTTTCGACCATCTGGTATTTACTAAAAATAAACGAAGGCACCTAATTGTAGCGAATTAATTCAATTGCTGAATGCCACGTGCATTTCAGGGAAAGGTTGAATACAATTGAACGTTTCAGTGTTATCAGACGCTTCATTACAGAATCTTATCTCTGAGTTATTCTCGTCCCATCTCTCACGCGAAAGTTTGCGCCTGATAAGAAAACTACAAGCCAGCTGAGCCGGCAGCATGCCGAACTAACCACAGCGCAATCAGCTGCAGTTATCTGTGGAGTGGCATTGCTCTGGTTACACTATCAGTTTTGGTTGTGCTGTGATGACGTCACCCTCCAGTTCTGGCGCGTGGAGTTAACAGGTCGCGTCCTGCCACTTTTCAAGGTAGCCAGACCGTGGACTGTGTGACATCAATGTTCATCGTAACGTACTGCATGACAATATATACCGTAAAAAAAACACGCACGATAAATTGTTTGCGTGGAAACTGGTTGCTCCGCATGGAACAGAGAAACAAAGAAGTCTGTGATGGAGAAAGTTTAGCTTGCTTAACAATTTGATTCGCAAGCCTGCGGATTGGCTCTTAAACTGACACCGCTCATCCGTCTGTACGGTTGGAATAATTCGTCATTCGATTTATGGAAGTGAATAAAATTTCATATGGGGAATTTACACTAATACTTGTTACACATTCAGACTGTAGATAAAATCGAATAGCACTAACGAACAAATAACACGAATAACTACATGCGTTTATACGCACATCTTTATATAACTCGCTCAATACTTACCGAGAAAAATATTCGAAACAATTCACGGCGAGAAATAATTCACACATTTCAGTCCTACGGGTTTCGAAGTAATGAAAATAATTATGCTAGATATGTTGAAATTTTTTACTCCTACATTCCACAAAACCAGAAATGGTTTACGAGATTTGAGGCCCTCGCAGTGCTTCTCATGAAGAATCTAGTCTTCTTGACTATGGGTCCTGTAGGTTTGTCTAAAGGTGCCGACGTTTCGGAGGAGATTCCTCCTGCTGTCTTCAGTTTCGGACTACCCTGAAGATGGAAGCAGCAAGCTCCGAGGAAACATATGTACCTATATACCGGTCTATACAGCGTCATACCCCAGAAGACAGGGATCTTCAACAATGGTCTTTGAAACACAAGGGAGGACATCCGAACAGTTGTAATTATTCTAAAGACGGCATTGTTTGTCACGAAGTTATTCGTTGCGTATGTACTTCGCTTCCACGCTTTGCATTCGCTAGTCGTAGAAACAAACGGTAATACCTCTCGGCTGACCAAATCTACTGCAAGGAGAAAATATCGAAGTGTTTCCTCATATTTATAATTCCGTAGTCTAACAAGGAGTTTAGAGCACAACACAACACAACACATCACAGCACAACACAACGTACCTCCTCTTCCCATCTAAATCTCCTACATTCATTTGGCGCTTTGGCAATTCACACAACTTGTACTGTATTTCCCTACAGTAAATTTTCTCTCTAGAAGTTCTCTGTTTATCACTCTTTATTAGTACGGTGCTATACATGACACCTGTCAAGCACAGCTGCCTTAAATCCAATATGATCCACTTGCGTACAAATTATCTGGACTCTGATGGCTGTATTTCACCCTGCCGTAAAGAAGCTGTGATCGTCTCTGCTGATTTGATGCCACTCTTGTTCCATTTGACCTCCTGCACTCTCACTGTATCTAACCTGCACTGTGCCAGTTTCCTCGCAGCAGTTTTGAATGACCCCAGTCTTCCAGAAAAGGTGGAGAGCCTCTTGACTAGGTGGGCAACTACCAACTTCTTTAGAACTACTCTTCGTATTTCGTGGACTTCTTTAAGTCTTTATACGAAACTTCCCCGCTGATGTATCAATCACGAATATTAAAGTAAAATGCGACCATAAAGCAACTTCATGTGTTCATGGACTTCGTTCAATGTAAATTTTACTAACAGCCAACGTAGTTCGGTTTTACTAAATCACAAAATAAAGGCCAACACTTTCCTCTCCAGTTGTCGCTGATTCTGACTGCATAGAGTAGTCTTTGTTTAAATATTCAGGAATTGTAGGAAAAATAAATACAATACAATATATAAAGTTCAATTTTAAGCATGAAAATTACAATAACACGACAAAATGATTGTTAAAATCCATAAAATTTATAGTTAAGTTGCATCAATATGGGATTTTAAAGGCTGTTATCAAATATCCTTTTATTGTATAATTCAGTAAATAGAAAACATGTACCGAAAAAAGTTTACGCCCCCTATATTTTAAAAATATCAGATGCCTCTAGCAAAAGCAAAATAACTTTTTGACTTCTCAAAATTTAATCCAGTTTATAACTCAGTGGAAGCTTTCGCTTTCTTAATTTGCTGTTAAAGCAGCATGGTGGAATTAGGAATCTTTCCTGAGATTTGGTAACAGATCTCACAATAAGCAGTAGCTGTGCGGCACTGCTGTCGGAATTTGATGTCAGGACGGTCAAATTAGCGACCTGCCAGCCGATTTTGTGCGTCCCTGGGAAAAAATCCCCTTACATTCCCCAAAGTACAAGACCCCTATTTTATCTGACAAATATCACTTCTGATTCCCGCCGCGCGTTTGTGCTTTCGACTGAGTGAACTAAGTTAATACAATAATCGAGACGGCAGGGAGGGGCAAATGATGGTTGCCAGAAAAATATTGTCGTATAGGGACATCTGGTAACGCTTTCCTCACATTTAGATCAAGATTGTAGAATGTGTAATTGTGATGAAGTGCGCAGACTTCAACAAGGCGTTCTTTACTTTTAAAATATCATAACGTTTCGCGGTACAAGCGTAAACGTAATTTAATGGCCATGCACCTTCCTTGCCCCATTTGTCAAGACACAGTCACCTGGACGCCTCCCATACTCTTTTTTCCTTAGAAATTGGACGAAAAATACAGGTAAAATTTATTTTCACCATTAAGTAAAGTATGGCGTACACTGTACATCAGTTTTTACGAAACATATAAATAATCAAAGGCATTTCAGTCAGATACGTATTATCGAACGTCATTGACATCTCTTCTGAAATGTGGGCAGTACGGTTGTAAGTTCATTGACACTCTTGAGTGCAGTGTGACTACCATTCAGTCGATTTTTATAAAACTCACGCTTGACTGACAAATTGTAACGAATTGTTACACCGATTTATATAAAAATTCGACAGATGGTACAGTCGCCGATAATGAGTCACGGCCAGACGGACGTGGTGTCCGAACGATTCTTATTTTACTCCGTAAAGAACGCCTAAGAGGTGACAAACCTTTTCAAATATACGATGGAAGTTGTCAATAAGACTGCGAGAAGTTTTACAAATGACGTCACATTTCTTAAATAACGTAACTCTGAGAGTCAGTAAGTATGGAATTATCATATTATGCCTCCATAATCACATGAAATATCAGTACAATCCAATAAATATTTAATGGCTGATTTTTAAATAACGTCGACATGAAAAACACAAACTGTTTCTTTGGTTGTTCACTGAGAGTATATAAATTTCATTCGCATTTGTTTTGCCTTTCTGCCAAAGAGATAAATACAGATTCATCGACTGCTGTTAACAGAACACGCTGACACTGGTCGCAGAGTAGGCATTTTCTGTTTTGTCAGAAACAAATTCATTCGACTTTTCGAATTAATTAACGTAGGATATATATATATATTTAAAATGTATTATAAACATTTTCAACATTGTTTGTCCAATTCTTATTGGTGTGCTGACCATTGATAATTTATACGTTCCTTCCTCTGTTATCATATCCTTCTCGGCTCCAGTTTTGTACTGAGTCTGGTCATCCTTCTGCCTCGATTCACATTGCTTGGCCATAACATTTCCTTCCCACTATATCCTTTCATTCCTTTTTCATGATAACAGTACCAAAGCAAAGATAAAGTTGATGGCCGATTCAAGCCCTCATTAACTCTTCTGTCCCCACACTTTGCGTCCTTCCAATCGGTCGGCAAGGTATCTGTCCATTTTCCCATAATGCAATGTGTATACCTTATCACCGACATGTCATACTGTCATAAATCACTTTGACAGCTGAACTCGAATGTACTATACTGACAAGCAGCAGTAGCAGATGTTTGTTTGCCTTCAGACTTATGGTTGTCTCCTAGGATGAGTTCTGTGTAGACTCTTGCATTTTTTAGTTATGTGTAACACGTCCATTTTCCACAGCAGATTGCGTTCAAAATATTTAATTTCGTAACATTCTCGCTTTTAAGGCCAAGAGCTGTTAGCCTCCTACCCAAATATTCACGTTCTTTTCACGTTACGTGGAACGTATTTACAGTCGTTGGTCTAGAAGTAAATTCTAAAAAAAAACTAAGTATTTTTTCTTATCTCTTGAAAAAAACGAAGGAGAAAAACAATTTAGAACAGGTAATACATTCTTGAAAATTGTGGTAAAGTTCAGATATGTGGGAACAAATCTAACAAATCAAAATTTAGTTCATGAGGAAATTAAGAGCAGATGGAAATCAGGGAATGCCTGATATTTTTCGCGATTTGCCCTTCAAAAATATGATGAGTATAATATGCAGAGGTTTTCTAATTTTGCCTGTTGCTGTATATGGGTGTGAGGCGTGATCTGTCTGATATTGAAACACGAGAACAGGAACAGGAATTGGGGGAATACGGTGCTGAGGAAGATATTGGGCCTAGGAGGAATGAAATAGCAGTGGACTGGAAGAAATTACACAAACAGAAGTTTCATGATTTCTACCCCTCACCGAACATTACTCGGGTGATCAAGTTGAGAATTATGAGATGGGCGGTGCATGTGGTACGTACGGAGGAGAGAAGAGTGCTTACAGGTTTTAGGTGAGAAACCTGAACTAAAAATGCCATCTGGAAGGCATAGACATAGTTGGCAGCATAATATTAAAATGGAGCATCAAGCAATAAAAATGGAAGGGCGTGGATTGGAGTCATCTGTCTCAGGAGAGGAAAAGTGTTAGGTTGTTTTAAATGCGACGATGAACGTTTGGTTTTCATAAAATAGTGGGAAATTTGTGTCTAGATGAGAAACGATTAGTTTTCAAGAAGGACTTTGCTCCATGGAGTGAGTAACTAGATGTACTAATAGCTTCCCTGAGAACGGATACCGAAGTGACAGGGAAATAAACTTTGACTGTATTGAGTAAGGCAAATTAAATTATTTTGTAAAATTAAGTTACAGTTGTGGATGCAAAAGAAAGCCGAGTCGCTTGAGCAACATACTCCGTTTCACGTCACATTGTGGCTTCAGGTCAGTCGGTTCAGTGTTTGAGCCACTGGACACGACCGCCCTTCCAACTATCCCATTCACTTTTTCACACAATAAACTATATTAGCTAAAGCATCAGTGTGCTGTGCAGGAAGTGGAAAGTCCTAAGCACCAAACATCAAGTTCCTACATCCATATTCGATGCTCAACACTAGGGCTCTTACTGCTAAAAACATCTTTACACCGAAAATGCCTGACTGGTGGTACATGTATAGTATGTGTGCCATAATTATTGCTGCAATTGTAGAACTGGTTTCATGCATTGTTAAGTGCTTGCCAAGCCACAACAAAGACCAGCTCGGGTCGTGCTAGAGAATCTACACAAATGCGAGTAGCAGTGTCAAATTCCGTAAACTGTCCAAGAACAGGGTTCTGAGGGAAATATTTGGACCTAACAGAAAGGAATGTCGATCCCGGTGACAGTACGATCTAAGGAGTAGGTCTCAAGCCGCTTGAAGGATCGTATGTTCGAATCCTGTTGAGGACACGGATGTTCGTCTGCGTGTGTCTATGTTTGAGCTAGAAACTTCAACAACGAGGTGGCCTACGCTGTTGCAAAACAAAAAATAAAGAAAGGAATTGACAGGATTAAGAAAACTGCGTGATGATGTGTGACAGGAGCCAAGGAAGCGCAGTCGGCTTACTGACTAGTCTGCAGGCTAAGTGACTAAGAAATGGAGGTTCACTCCCGTCCTTCTCTCCTCCGAAACGTCTAGACCGACTCTGTTGTCCACCCATAGCCTCATATTCATCGGGCTGAATGGCAGTATTCAGAGGTTCAAACGCCCGCGGCCTGAAGTTCACCATTCATCTCCATCTTGCGCCGAAGCTTAATGACGCGCACAGGAACTTTACTGGAACACTTAGTCTTGTTACAGAAGACCTCGCTTAGGCATACTGAAGGAAACAGACCAATACTTAAACATAACTGAATGCTTTGAAGAGTGACGTTCGTGTTGTACAGAATATGCAGCATTTCATTTCGCACTGCACAGGTAAGACACTCTTGCATTACTACGAAAAACTGCTTAGTGCTGTTTAGAAAAAAAAATGGGGATGTATTATGAGACTACAATGAAACACGTAAACACGCGACGTGACAGAGATGTGTAAATGCTTAGTGTTATTGTGACAATGGGCTTTGATGGTTGACCAAACAGAGAGTGGGGTTGGTATCATGTGGCTCAGGAGAAGGCCCACCGAAGGGTCCTCGTGAAGACGTTGATAAAATAATAATAATAATAATAGAAAGAGAGGTAGACAGACAGATAGACAGATAGACAGACAGACAGATAGACAGACAGACAGATAGACAGACAGACAGACAGATAGACAGACAGATAGATAGATAGATAGATAGATAGATAGATAGATAGATAGATAG
>Ga0131853_10017650_pt1 | contig 12990 bp, 10 predicted proteins | sample TergutLab28metaG_FD_92764 | JGI IMG/M metagenome (GOLD analysis project Ga0131853, IMG submission 92764) | Labiotermes labralis P1 segment gut microbial communities from Petit-Saut dam, French Guiana - Lab288 P1 (version 2) (version 2) | ecosystem: Host-associated > Arthropoda: Insects >...
AGAGAAGGAGCAAACTTAAAAGACAACAAAAAAAAAGAAAGTAACGGGAAAAAAAATATATAAAAGGGGGGGGGGGGGGGGGGGGGTACGGGTTTTACTAAAATCTAGGGTCATATGTGACCTCAAAAATATTAAAGTTATATTAATTACTTTTGCTTTTTGTTTCATTTACCACCCTCTGGTAAAGTAGTAAATACAAAGTGGTTGTCTTTTTTCAGTGGTCATGAAATCTGTTCTTCTGTAGCTTTCAATACAGTGTATAAATCAGTAAAATGGTGCATAAATAGGGAACTGGAAGAACTACTAGTCTAACCAGTTTTATTTTAGCAGCAGCAATACAGTGACTGACAAATATCAAGGGTCTACCTCTCTTAACATTTCAAAATCACACATTCTGAAAACTTTAGAGAATGCACTTTCACCTTTCTGAACCTACAAAAAGGATGAATAAAATCCATGCTGGTGATACTAAGACCACCTATCAAAAAAATCATTTCATACTGAATGCCCTTTGTAACAAGGAATTCTACCTTGTGACTTGATCATAAAGGCCCGGGGTATTATAACCTAGAAATGCATATATTAAGGAACCCTGTACAATCCACAAACATGTTCTTGTTCTTTGGGTGCCAATGAAAGTACATTTGGCTTTGATCCCACAAAAACAGTAAAGTATGTGTCCAGAAATGTTTCGAATTTTGCATTTACCTTGATATCGTTCATACCATCTCCTAAGAGGGCGGAAACCATAAAGACTTCATTGAACTTGGACCAACCCTTCTGATTTTGCACCTTCCTGTGAATCTGAAGTTCTGAGAGGCTCTGAGCGGAGTTAATTTCATTGTTCAGTGGTTCAGTGTGCCTCATATCTGCTGTCTGCTGCTCTCTAGTCTCTGTGTAATCTATTACTAATGATGGTTCATTTTCAGATATTTCTAATTGCCCTGCCAAGGAATTATTTGTGAGAAGACGCACAATATCCAACAGCTTCCTCTTGGTCTTCACTGCATCTATCTGTAATTTACAAATGCTGTCAATTTACAAATTCTACAAAAGCTGTATATTTTATGTCATGTACTGATTCTTTGCAGTTTTTCATGTTTTTTTTATTTTTTTATTTTTAAGAAAGAACCATGAAGCTTTGTTTGCGCTTCACACAAATCAGTGTCACAATTTACTGATATAAACCAACATACAGCTTCCATACCAATTGTAGTCCACAGCTTCATTACCAAATTTCACACATTCATCAAGTAATTCTGGATATGAAGCATGTGAATAACCTCCCCCAAAAGAACTCATTTTATGCAACTAAAACAAAGAATTTATGAACAAAGTACCAGATTTAAATGAGGATATGTGGTAGCACAGGTGGTTGAGGTACTACACTACAAACTAGTTTGATTCCTGATGGGGTCATTGAGATTTTTCAATGGCTCCATTATGTCCCTGGGGTCATTTTATCCTCTAACAGACATGAGTACCAGAGGTACCTCCTGAGGGTAAAGGCAGCCGGTGCGTGGGGCTGACAATGTTGACATGTCCATGTGCTGACTGTCTAGAAATTCTGGGAGCCTCAGCCTCCTGGAGCCCTAAGGGCCTGTCCAGGCCTATACAGAGACTGATTTACCTTAACAGATTTAACAGTTGTGCTAAATGTATATTAATTTACATTTACCTAAGCTCCATTACGTCTTATAATCCTACTACAATGTATCTCTTTTATCTTTTTTTCGTAATGGAATAAGGCCTTGTCTGTAGAGAAATTACAAGTCCTTCCGTTCACTTAAAATGGATGTTAGTCACTGAACAAGATTTTTTTGTGACCTCCCTAGATGTATTGTCATAGAGCAGACACAAGCAGTCTTCACTCCGCATTTACACTAACATAACGAGCATATTTAGGTTTTGAAACAAAGCAGCAACCCTAATGGACAAGAGATCTGGAAGTGATTTTATGATATTTATTTATTTAATTACTTATCATGTATGACTGTACATACTCATTAAAGAAGCTGCATACAGTTATATGAGATGAGCGGATGGTAGAACTACATATGAATGACCGTTTCTTTAGTGGTAGTTTATGACAGTCCTCACTAAAAGATATGAAACGTACTTTGTTCAGTATAAGAAAAGAATTCTTCTTAGGATACAGGTACAGCAATCGTAACACTTTGGGATCAAGTCTGTCTCGTGTCCATGTGTTTGAGACATCATGTACCACTCCTATGACATCTGCTTCTAACATGGCTGTCTCACTGTCACTATGAAAGGTATATTCAAGATGGTGCCTGTGCAGAAAAAAAGTATGTTCATTAGCACTAAAAATGACTTTTTTTTAATAACTGGCTTTAAGTGAAATAATGGCATTTCCAGAGCATGTCATGATTGTCTACTAAACATATATCAACTTATTATATTTGTTCAAAACCTATCAAGAATTTAATGTTATAGTTTATTTAACTTCCTGTCAGGTAATCACACCAAGTAAAAGTCAAATTAATTACCATGTGGGATGCCTATATGGAAATTTGTTATAGTTCTAAGGTACATATCTTGAACTCTCCGAATTAACTGTATATAAGCACTCTATGAAGACATAAAATACTATGATTGGTGTTGGAATTAAATGATTTGTGGGAACTGCACAAGACCAGAATTTAAATAACAGCTGCATAAGGAAAGCCAATAAATGTGGTCGCCTTAACCTGATGATAGGCATTTTGAGCATCTCAATGCATGGCAGGTATATGTGATTTTGAGTGCTAAACAGTTAAAAACTAATTCTCAACTGCACTGACTATACTACAGCTGTGACCTACTTAAGGTACCAATCCAGCCAAAGCCTCAAATCTCAAGCCTAGAAATTACTGCTTCCATATCAGAAACATTTCTAAGTTTCTCAGAAATGAGTTTGTCATGTTACTGTTGCACATAAAGTAGCTCTCTTGGTAAAGTGACTGTTTGGACAAATAGCATACAGATTTCTCACCACCACACCTAAGTCAGTTCTGAGGTTTACTCAGTCACCTATTTAACATATACTTTGGATTCTTTCTGTTGTATAAAGCAGCCACTAATGTTCATGTTACTGTGATGGCATGGAGCTTCATCTGCACTTCCCTTACATTCTTTAATAGTGTGATACTTAGTAACATGGCAAATTTTATACTTGTGTTTGCCATACCAAAAATGATCCAAATAAAACTGCAAATATGAGACATGTTTTGTCATGCACAATATTTCTTTGTGATGAGCCATTCTCAAGGTCCACAAAACAATGAATTTGAAGTTCATGTACAAAAAGCATTACAAGTGACAGGTATGCATCAAAATTAATGCTTTGCCCTTTCCATCTGGAACACTAATGGGTATGGTGCTGTTGGCCCAAAGTTTTCCTAGTAAATGTGGTTTTACTGCATTTTACTGTGTTAGAAGCGGCAGGGCTCTTTCAGTTTCACCATGTTAAAGAGGAGTTAAATCTGCTTCACAGTTTTAGCAAGGCTCCTACAAAAACCAAGTTCCACTGAAATTCACTCAGTATTTACACAGTTAAATGTGTGGGCTGCCACAACCTTCATATTATATTTGTATTTTAAGTATTGTATCAAATAATGTACACAGATTCAGAACAAATGGCAGGATAATTGTGTAGCTAAGTATATAAGGTAACATAACATACATGATGAACTTCAGACATGTAACCTAAATATACTAGCCAATTTTCAAAATTCATTCACCCAGGCTCCATCAGTTGCTAATATACAAATATTTATACAGGACATATTTAGAAACTTAGGATAAATGTTAAATGTAATGACCAGAGAACATAAGTGAAACATTTAAAGTTTAAACTGTGCTTGATATTGGTCCCCAATAAATTTCCTTGGCAACTTCTATATCTGGAGTCCTTCACACATGTTCTTAAGTATTCAGTGTTTACCGGCGAGATTCATCGACATTGACTAGGCCAGGAGTGTCCAGGAACACTAATTGTGTATTTCCTTCAATTCCAATTGCTCTTGCCTTGCATCTAGTAGTATGCACCTTACTTGAAATAGAACAAACCTGTAGGAAAACATTAAAAAAATCACAATTTAAAATGAAATGGTTATTCTGAGTCAAAATGATTGAGTGTGTTACTGGAGAATAGTGCAGTCACTGTTTTTACGTGGTATCAAGGCTTAGGCCAGTGTCAGTAGCTCAGCAAGGCTACTCCACTCTACACAATGTATGACACATGAAAATGTGCTTTAGATGCATACAGTACACACTGATTCTTCAGAACACAGATAGATTAAAGTTTGGTGTCAACATAATTACTGTTCACATTATTTTCAAGATCATAATGGAATGTACGAATGTCATGGAAAAATTACTCTCTTTTTTGGTGTTATATGTTAGGCTGATTATGGTGATTCAGTTTCTGTTAGTTTTGTCATTTTTATGGTGACCATGCCGTTCTTCCATAAATTCAAAGTTTCTTTGAAATAAAAGAAGAAGAGATCGAACAGTGAGGTGTCTATGTGGTTCAACAGCAAAACATGTGCCTAGTGTCATTGCGTATTTTCAGAAGATACATCAGCAGCTCAATTTTGGAGTCCAAGGCTGGTCTACCTGCATTATAATAAGCTTTACAGTAATGTGGACAAGAGTTCCTGGATTATTTAATGATAAGCTGATATCTGTCATCACACGTTCCACCTCCAACAAAATATCTACCATACCTGTAGTTTACAGTGACAGTCAAGAGCTTCCTGGAGAATTGCATCACAGTGGAGATCAGCCACTGACCTTATTCAACTGACACTTTTTTATCCCCAAGCAAAAACTGCACCTCAAAGGAAGAAGATATCAGGATGCTGAAGACATCAAGAGGAATGTAACCACCTATTTACATGCAGTTCCTTTGGACACTTTCCATGACTGTTTTGTGCAATTTATACAAAGGTGTAAAAAGTGTGCTGCAGTAAAGGAAGATGATTTTGAAAAAGAATGGAAAACTATTTTCCCTAAACATGGACTTGCACTCGATTAATACTAGGCAGTTGTTAAACTTACATCAAGCACTCAGCTCACCTAAAGAAGTACCAATTAGGACCCTACAATACGTGGATAAAGATGTTCAATACTCTTCCTCCCACTTTAAAAAATGAATCTCATAATCCCATCAGATTCAGGTCACTCCTAAAAAAATTCCTGTTAAAGACATCACTCTACTCGATAGATGACTTCTACAATATTTGTAAACCTAAGAGATTTTAAACCAGTACTTGACCATGTACAAGCATAGATAGTTATGTACTGAATTATTTGAATTACGACTGTGTACTTAAGTCTTAACTTATTGTAACATATAATTATGATATTTTTATGTATTTAGAATAAGAATTAAGTACTACTTTTATTGTAACTATCTAAAGTATCTTGACTACTTCCACATCCAGTTGGTCTTGTACCTTGTAATGGATCTAAGGAAGGTGAATAAAATAATAATAATAATAATAATAAACAGTTGCCTTCTTATTTCATGTGTCTTTGTCCCTGTAACATCCATCCAAGAACTTTAATGTTTGATTGCGTAAGTATGTATTTACAAGCAAATGTAGCCTCTGCGTATATTCACAGCAACAAGTGGAAAATAATTATGCCCACTTTCATATCAGTCAAGTCACCTAGCATTAGCAATGTGTCATTTAAAAAAGGCCAGCTTAATTTCCATTGTGTAGTGTAAAAACTCACTTTTATCTGCAAGGGAGAATAGCCAGTTAAATTAATTAGTTAAAATTATCTACATTCAGTGACTTGCTGGAAATGTTAGAATCATCTTATTATATCCTGTAACTGTAAGTGCACTTTAAGTTCAACAAGAAGTGTAAAGTTGTCATCACACTGGTCCGATAAAATACACAAAGGAATATGGTAGGATTTCTTATGAGCATGCCCTTAGGTGGATGAGTTGTATGCTCCTTCCATCAAGTTGGGTGGACTCTAATGCATAAATTCGCTACACAGAGGCAGTGTCTAAAAAATCTCACCATATATCACTACATTTTTTAAAATTACATATGAGAGGTACCAGGTTCAAATCTTGGATAAATGACCGGCTATCCTGAAGTGTTCCGTGGGTTCTTCGTCCCCCCCCCCTCCTCCCGGTAAAAGTAGGGCTAGTGCCTCAATTTAGGCCACGACAGCTCCTGCCACACAATGACTCATTGATCATCCAAACATTCGACACTGTACAATCTGTGCTAATGACAGCGTTGTTAAATACGCCACGAATAAATAAATAATACTTTTTAGACTCTCCAGGCTAAAATGGGAGACTGATTAATATTTACCTTCCGACCCACCAGCTGATTTATGACAGTGCTTTTTCCTACATTTGGGACACCAATAATGGCAATCTTCAATAGCCGAGATTCATAATTCTCTTTACGTTTTACAAACGATTCTGACTTCGACAGTAATAAATCTCTTCTGTCAGCTACTGTGGAGCCTTCAGCTATACCACCAACAAACCTAACCTCAACTGTCTTCCATAACCTTGTAACATCACGAAATCCACCAGAACAAGGAAATAATACTCTCTTACTTATATTAAAAACTGGTGTCACACAATTACACAAACTGTACGTCATTTTATATTCGAGAATGTCACAATCATATTATTTCACACATTGCCAAAATCGGTATGGTCTACATACTCTCTTCTCCACAATCCACAGTTTCTTTACCACGGATCATAAAACTACACCCACTACATAACAATTGCACTAAATGATCTGTGCTAGCATTACACCACGCATCCCCAGGTACAGATTACAGCACATTATGTTCCACTTGAAAGGGAGCTATAATGGACGTGAGAACTTAGCGGCGCGTACGAAAGATTAGTGTTCCACAGACGAACTGAGAAAAATAACAACATTTATTGAAAGTAAAATTAAATGCTGCTTAATAGTTCAGCCCGATTTCAGTATGCCCTATTGTCATTTATCGTATGAAATTTTGGTCGTGTTTTCAAATACCCTTCACAACCCACGTTCTTACGTGTCCATGATATGCACATTATGTTTTTGTAACGAAATCCGAAGGGAAGACGTAAGCGTAAATGAGAGAATAGGATTAAAATGGATCGAGAAATAAGGTGGAATAAAGAAGGCTAGATTCATTTGGCTCAGGATTGGGACATGTGAACACAGAAATTGACTTTGTGTCCCATAAAATGGAATTTTCTTGAGTAGTTGATTTCAAGAATGACTCTGTTCCATTGAGTTAGGAAAATTCAGAAACCATGGGTACGAAAGTTATAGGCTAATACTAAATTTTAAAGTTAAAAAAAAAAAAAAAAAAAGGAAACTGTCCAAGTCTCTCAGGCGCGAAACAACGTTTTTCATTTACGTCTCCAGTTTTCTGTTTTTCTTCACATTAATCAACTGGTATCTCGACAAGTAACCTTTTTGTGAAGAAAAGAGTCTGTCTGCTTTCTCATTGAGCCAACGGGATCAAAAAGAAAATAAGAGTCATGGACACTCGGACCACATTTCTGCAACTCATAAGGTTTCTTCAATCAGTTTTGTTAAATCTTTATTACACCCTTTACTACATTTTTTTTATAAAATCAAAAATATATTTGCATCCAGCGGCCAAGTCCTTACTACATGCTAATCCTGTTCTCATCTGGGAACAATGCATGTATGAAATACAAATACAAACGTTCCCAATTGGGAGCGGAATGCAATAGAGGGCTAGGTAATCATGTGCTCTCAATGATTTACGTAGTTTCATTGCAGTTTTATTCTTTAAGACTAAAATGATCTTTTTCGTCATTAGGGCCCATAACTAATGCCACGGATGTACGGCAGCCTTAAAGCTTATTGTAGTAAAAACTATCTTACAACATTAGTATCCTTATTCTTATTCTATTCATTAGAATATTTTATATATTAAAACAACAAAATTTTTAAATTGCTACACGAAAAAAGTTTTTTTATAGCGATACGCACAGGTTGTCAATGAAAGAAAGGAGGAGTAAAGGAGACGAGGTTGGAGAATGCGATACCTGTGTTGCTATAGTAACGAAATAAATCTGGGTACAGCCTTAACGACCAATCTGTGATACGATTACTAATTGTACAGTTACAATATTAAAATACTGGTGTAGGTAAAGTACTTCGAAACAACAATAACTGTTGTACATTATTTGTATTTTAGAATGGGAGACCAGGTAGTTTTGTTGGTACGCAACAACTTTTTTGGGGGGGAGCTTGCTTGGCATCATTCAACTGCCCACACGGCAACACATCCCTAAATATTAATTTTAATAAACGCAGTGGCATTCACTTCCAAGATATATGTCTCCATTCTGGGAATTAATGAGATGGTGTTAAAGTTTTTCTCAAAGAAACCGTTACAAGCGATTGTGCGTGCGCGTACCACTAACCTCCCCACTCCCCCCACCATATACACACACGCGGGCGCCCGCCCTCGCAACAATCCTGGTAACCTGACGTAAGGCGTGAAAATATTTGGATGTTCTTATAACATGAGATTGCGGGATAAAATTTCGATAGTAGCTGTGCGCGTTTTTCTACTTAATGCTTGCAGTGGTCTAGTATAAGGGTCTGTCCTGGAAAGCCTCACTTCTGTTCGGCGCGGAAGATGAGTCTGCTGAGGATATTTGCTTTACATCATTGTTACTCAAACTTTAAAAATTGGGGGAAATAGATGTTATGTTTAGTAAAGGGAAGTAAATGAAAGGAGAAAGGTAGGAAGTTGTCCTTGGTGAAGTGCAACAATACTACTCAGGGATGAAAGATGTAAAGCAATGGACAGCACTTCCCCCTTAATCCTCACATTTATCCCATTTTTATTTACTTGTATTTGTACATCAGAGTCACACCACACCAGATTTAACAGGCGAATACTGGAGGTTTGTCTTACCGTGACATCCATGTGAAATATGTTATAATTTCTCATTTTAAAACGTCGTTCCAGGACTTAACAGATATTCCACTCATTTCTGAACACCTTCGTCCAGAGCATCCCAAATCAAAATGCCACAAACCAGACTAATCTAGTTTGGAAGACCTGTACAATGGAATCCCATACTGTATTGTATAAAACTAGAGACATTTATTATTCATTTCTAATGACCTGGCAGTACCTGGCCACTGTTGCTTTAACTGACAATAGCTTGTAACCTATCTCTACCGGTTTGGGAATGTTAATGAAAGAGCATTAGAATTTCTGTGCACAGCAATTTTAATCAGAATTTAAATGTGGAAAATTCAAGTTCTCAGAGTTTACCTGTTTTCTTATTCCATTAGCTTTACAACTCTTTGTGGATTGTGGCTTTCAAAAACCAGGTCATTGCAAGTCTTCCTATTCAGTGCTAGTTCTTTCCAGTTATTGACATTCGTCACTTTCAAATCATTACACACATCAAGGGTTCTTACCTGAATCGAATGATAAGTATTTACTGATGTTACAATAATAATACAGTTTTTTGAAAGGTCACTAACTCATTCAGTCAGCTTGACGAAATAATGCAGAAAACTCAAATCTTTGGTAACACCACTGTGAGAACCTCAAACCTTGCATTAAATGTGGATTTTTATTGCATGAATTTTAGAATTTGTTAATTTCAGAGGAAATACACCAGTCTATTAATGGCCTAGGGTGGACCAGACTAATTATCCACCAGCTGTATATACTTTACAGTCATGTTAGCTTTTGATTTATTAGCCAGTGAGCAGCTGAAGTGTGTAATTCAGGGGTTTAGAGAAGAGCAACTATCCATTGTGAATTTTGGTTGAACATACCTTTTGACTCAGGTTTGTATTTAGTTCTAAATTGACAAAAAAACCTGTGACAAAATCAAATAAATTATGGTACAATAAAACTAATATAATATATGAATGTCTATTTGTTTTTTAATTAAAAAGTAACTGCATTTGTAGAAGGCTGTGATTAAGTTATAACAATGGCACCAAAAAAGAAAGGAAAAGGAAGCAAGCTGTCACGCATGACAGAGGAAGAACGAGCAAGATATTTGCAACATAGGGCCGCTATAGAAGAAGAGGCAAAACGGCGCAAACAACAACTTGTTGCTACTTTCATGAAGGTAGGACAGTGGAATATTTTAAAAAGCTAACAGCGCCTGTAATGTTAATAAATCAAAGTAGTGACCTGAAAATTAATCAAACACATTCTGCTTGAGATACCTTATTGTTAGCATAACTCGCAGCAAAAATATATTTGTAAACTACTGTTGTTTTGTATACTCAATTCTAAGAGCATTTACTAACTTGCTTCTAGATTAGTGATAGCAGAAATTACAAAATAATAGAAAATTTATCTTTATTATTTCAAATCCAGAATAAATTGAAGCATGAAGAGGCATTCACAAGACTTAATCTTGCTAAAATCAACCAACAGTGGCGCCAAATCCTTCGGCAAATTAAAACTAAGGAGATGAAACAAGAATTGGAGGTAACAGCATGAAGGTTCAATATGAACTCTATTTCTTTCAGGCTCACATAATCTAACAAATGTTAGATCTTAGCAGGTGATATTTCTCTGTGCGACAAAAACTTGGAGAGAATATGAAAACAGTCAACTTATTTATAGTTTTCATGTTCAGTTAGCACTGCATTCTTGTGATAGAAATTAACTCTAAATATGTAGAAAAGAGCTCTGCTTATTAGTTCAGAAGAGGATCCACATGGCTGGAAGCTGTAATATGGCAAAAATTAATGTCTATTATACTTTATTTCTGAAAGGGTTACAAGCACTTTACCTTTTATGTAAGGATCAGACAAATGTGGAAAAAGTGTAGGCAGATACTGAAAGCACTTGCATTTATCAGTGTTTTGCTTTATTATCATCATTTCTGTGCTACTTATGAGACCATAAGAAGTTAGCGTTCATGAATTGGAAAATATGTAAGAAATAGTAGAACAAATATACAAGAACTGATATGCCATACATACATTTCCCAACTTGTTATTTTCTGCATTCAGAAATAGCAAAAACATAGTCTTTATACACACTTGCATGGCCAGAACAACTTTAGCACCATGGAGAGCATTAATTTGTACCATAGAATATGTGTGTGTGTTTACTTCCAAATAACGCATTTTCCATAGAGTAATGGACAATGAACATAGGGGTTATGTGGACTGTATGGATGTGAAGAAAATAACTTGTGAATCATTGTAATATGATCCCTGTGAATCTGTATGTTAACATGTTATTAAGATATCCACTAACAGTATGAATGGGTTTGAAAACTTTGTACATGATAAGTTACTGTCTTCTGAAATAAAATGCCACATGCTTTGGTAGACAACTATAAAAGTTTCAGGGAAACTACTGCCTCTGTTTCAGAGTAGATGATGGAGGTGTCAAGTTTCTCCAAACCATTCATACAGTTGCACAATACTATATGGCATCATATACAAGGAGACAGTAATCTTCACAATTACTGCAGACAGAACCCCAAGTATTGCATGTATACTTAATCCTTCAGGTTCCTAAAATGTATTACTTCAATGAGAAGAGCTTTATTGATACATTGCTAGGTAATGTTGTAAAGATTATTATGTCACATAATGTTGCAATTTTCTTTCAGGACTTGTGGAACTTGTTTGAGCATGTTACAGAATCCAAGAATCGTGTAATTGATAGCCTGTTAAAGGAGCTAGATGAATCAGAAGAGCAGTATGCTAGAAATCTTAAATCCCATACTGAAATTATTGATCAGCTTATAGGTATGTAAAACAGTTACTTTCTGGAAAGAGATGTGCCAGTACTTGGACAGGATTGATGGATTTTTTTCTTCAGTAATTCAAAGTGAAAGCTAAGACAGTCCCTGAAACAGACTATAATTTATACCTTTCTAGTTCTTTCCAGATCACCTTATTCAGTACTAAGTAATTCAGCGGTGAATCCTGATCCAGAGGTCAGGTCTAGTGGACTTGTAAAATGCTGCTTTATGACCCCTTTTGCTAAAACTCTTCTTTGGATCAGGATTTGCCACTGAAGTAATCTGCATGGTTGATGCAGCATCATTAATCTACAGACCCCCTCAGATATGATACAAAGAGGGAGCAGTGCCATTTATAATTTTGGAAAAAAAATTAACATTTCAAATGCTGTACTTCACATTGTGAAAAATGGTTGCATGGATGAAACTTGGTGACAATTTTTATTTTCATTAAAATAATTATTGATAAACTGTAAAGGAAGCAGTTCTTCACAATTCTGGTAAGTACAAATTAAGTTTTGTATGGCAGTAGTCACTGATATTAAACAGTATGTGTATATGATTGTCTACATAGTTGCATATTAACCTTTCAATGCTGACCCCAGTGCACTGCACAGACTCTTCAAGTATTGCTTGCCTCTGTTCACTATACAGTTGTCAATGTGTTGAAGGGTAGTTCAAATTTAAAACCCCTCTGTCCTGGGCAATAGTTGGAATTTAACCCCCAGCATCATTGAAGGGTTAAACTTTGATGGACTCATTGCACATACAAGCACTACACATCTGCAGAAAATATAAGATATGGGTGTCTTCTGTACACATGTATGTATATAAATTTGTTGCATGCCACATTTAACTTATTTTTATATCTGCATGCCAAAAGGCCATTATCTAGATATGTAAGAGTTAAATTGCCATTCTTTATAACGCATCTCTAATCTCCACTTTTTGTCTAAATAGTTACCATCATTGTTACAATAAGACAAATCTAAACTTTACTCTTGCACGTAAATAATTCGGTTCTTAGTTGTTTTCATATTTTCAGAACAAAGAATGGCTTTTTGAAATGAAGTATAAGTAGGGGTTTTTTATGGTGTTACTAACCACTATGCAATACTAGCACTGTTTTTGTTTTTAAAAGTATAGTAGGCTAAAACAAGAGGATTAAGTATATCTGTTTTCTTATGTGAGTACTGCCACATTTTTCCTGCAAG
>Ga0131853_10017653_pt1 | contig 12990 bp, 9 predicted proteins | sample TergutLab28metaG_FD_92764 | JGI IMG/M metagenome (GOLD analysis project Ga0131853, IMG submission 92764) | Labiotermes labralis P1 segment gut microbial communities from Petit-Saut dam, French Guiana - Lab288 P1 (version 2) (version 2) | ecosystem: Host-associated > Arthropoda: Insects >...
GCTCACGTATTTTCTGAATGACTTTGAAATAGTCCCAGTCGCCCCTATTATTACTGGTATCACCTTTGTTTTTACATTCCACATGCGCTGTATTTCTATTGTAAGGTCTTTATATTTTAGAATGTTTTCGGCTTCCTTTTTAATTATTATTATTATTATTATTATTATTATTATTATTAAAATCAGTTGTTTCAACTCACGTGGCTTAAGCAATACAAACACTCCTACTGTTGCAACTCGCAGCTCCTGCTGCCTTTTTCCCAACTTGTCGAAGGGCCTACCAATCTAACTGTCCTGTATGCAAACGCAAGAGACATAATGCAGAACAGATAGCCAACACAGCGGCGCGTTCGCGTAACCACTGCTGCAATGAGTCGCAACTATACGTTCCCTTTGAACTGATGAGCTACATACGACTCTCAGAACATAAAGGCCTTACGTTCGGAACTCCACAACAGCGCTGTTACGGTCAGTATGTCGTCATCACTATAATACGTACTCAGGCTCTCGCGCAAAGTGCCAGATACTTGAACCCAAATTTGGATTTTAAGCACGCAACATCAAATTTCAGGGAAATCCGTCCAGTAGGAACTGCTCTGATACAGGCGGAATGGACAGACAAACGTATGGACATACGGACGGACGGGCGTACGTGCAGAGCCAACTGGCGTTTTTCCCGGCTATGCGAAAACTCCCAGCAACTAACACTACAAACTGACTCTTGCAGCTCTCTTCCAGCTTAATAAATGTACACGTGTGATGTAGTTACGTCAGCACCAACTCACACGCAGTTCACGTGCCACCAAACGACGCCAATAAATGTGAACTGTCCAGAAATATAATCTTACCTAAAATCCAGATTGTCGGCGCTTTTCCAAATACCTCCGACGGTATATTTAAATCGAACGAGATCCGCCACCTGCACCGAGCGTCCAGTTCCTTTACATTATTCGTCGAAACATGGACACTACGGTAATACCGCAATAAATGGCGGAATGTGATCAAAAACTATATTAATAACCGTCCAACGAGATGCAACACAAATCAGTCTATTAATTATTCTGCAAGCTCACTCTACATGTTTTGTGCAGCTACCTCCCCCCAACGTGGTCAAGCTTGTCCACGTTGGGGGGAGGTAGCTGCACAAAAAATATGACCAGTACCGGAGTCTGTAGTTACAGTTTTGTGTACTCCTGATGATGGGTGTGGCTGACACCCGAAACAAGTAGAGTGAACTTGCGGAATAATGAATAGACCGCTTTGTGTTGCAACTCGTTGGAAAATTATTACCACAGATCAGCGTTGCACGGAACCATAAACATAAAGGTAGTCAAAAAAACGTATGGCATATAGGCTGAATACGAGGTACAAACTGGGGGAGGGGGGGCGGGCTTTCCTTGACACCTTCAATCGCGCCGAGTTTCGAACACTTGTCTCTACCCATGACTTGGTTTTAAATTAAATGCATTCACGAAGAGTGGCGCAACGAGGCCGGCGGCAAGTAAAGAATTAGAGGTCCGTGCGGTGCACCGAGTTGTCAAGGCATCCGCTGTGCTGGTTGGCTAAACACACGTTTAAGGAATTACGCGCATACAGCGATGCAGGGTAGAACGGGCGGATGGCGGACACTTACGGAAATCTCTTTACCGCTCAGAAACCATATCATTTGAATTCAGTGTGACACACAATCATTAACGGGGGCCGGGATAGCTCGGTCGGTATAACGACTCGCTACGGACTGCACGGTCCGGGGATCGAATCCCGGTAGAGGCGAGATTTTCCGCACCTGTCCAGACCGGCCCTGGGGCCCACACAGCCTCCTATACATTGGGTACCGGGTCTTTCCCGGGGGTAAAGCGGCCGGAGCGTGGCGATGACCATCCACCCCCATCTAGCGCCGTGGTTAAGGAAATAGTAGCGCTATCCTCTACTTCCCCTCTGGACCATCGTGGCCTGTTCTAGGGTGAACTTTATACCTTTTACCTTTACACATTGGGTAGCTCAGTCGGTATAGCGACTGACTACGGGGCTGGACAGTCCGGGATCGAATCCCGGTGGGGACGAGATTTTCCGACCGTGCAGACCGGCCCTGGGGCCCACCCAGCCTCCAACTCACAACTCACCTCCTTCTAGTGCCGCGGTCATGGAAGGGTAGAGCTATACCTCTACCCACCCTCTGGGCCACACCGGGCCTGTAACGGGATCACTTTACCTTTTTTACCGTTACAAACAAACTTGATACTTCAGCTTTCCAGATAACTTTTGTTAATAATATACTAAAACAGAACTTTAAAAAGTCCGTCCCACACACACACACACACACACACACACACACACACACAGCTGTGTTTATTCCAAACAGTAGCTACATGTTTCACTCACGGCTGACAGTCATCCGGCTGTGACACAGTATTTAAATAGGGTAAAATATTATATATGTAAAATTTGTCATTCTGGCTTTACTGTGTGTGTGTGTGATCTTACAAGTTCACAATTATTACGACCGGAAAAAAAACTGTAAAACTGTACTGGTCAATCCGCAACTGATGGACACGGCTGAAGATTTCCCACCAGTTTCTGACCAGATGTGTATTTTAATGGTAAATTACTTTCAACCCATGAGTAAAAAACTGCTGGATAAATGTATTAATGCTTTTTTTTTAATTCCTGTAATCATTTGCATGAACAAAAGTGAAAGTGGTAGACGACACGCTGACAGATGAAGTGTTGACAATACGAACGTATTCCTTTCAATACCCTTGCCCGATATTCACCGATCTGCCACTTTCTCACTCTTATGTGGATTTCTACTTTATATTCGGGGTTATGACAGCGGCAGATTGATGAATATCAGACAAGGGATGTACAACAACCAAGGCACACTTTCGTATTACCAACACACCTACACTCGGCATTCTACACACCAACCAAGCAGCCAACGTATCTGACGCCTAGGTGTCTACAATTTTTTATGTATATAATCGCAAGAACTTAAAAAACATTAATATTTAATACATTCATCCTGCAATTTTACGCGCTTATGTTAAGCAGTTTAACGTTAAAATAAGCACCTGACTTAAAAACTCGTGAAATCTCTAACAACCGTCCGAAAGCTACACAATCACCAATAAAGTTTTACAATTTCATCACTGCAGTATTTATGACTTGTGTCATTGCACCGAGTAGAAACAGAATGGCCAATATATATGTATCGCATTTAACCTCATGTTAAATAGTGCTTGACAGCTGGATGACGGTCAGCTGTGAATGAAACATGTAGCTACTGTTTTGAACATACACAGTTGTGTGGGGCGGGCTGTTTTAAAGACTTCCTACTGACGGTTGCACAGCAAAGTGAGATGAATCCTAATAAATCTGTGTTAATTAGCACTGAAAATAACATGCAGTTGGCTAGGAATGAAACAAAAATACACAGTTTTGCCCGGTATTCCCCCGCAACGGACGGGAAATACCGGGCAAAACAGTTGTACAGTCCACGCAAACACATACCACTGTGTCAAGCTACGTACGCCTTTAATATTTAAAACAATTTTACAGTTTAATGATTTTTATATGATATGCAGACAATAGATGTGATAATATGGCACATACTGAGGTTAACTTCTATTACAAAAGTTTCCGTTCGTTGCTCTCACCAACCCTGTTAATAACAGTCGGTATAAGACAGGTATTCAACCCCGCTCAGAATGTACCACCAAAACAAATTCAAGAACTCAACAACTAAAGAACAAAATGTTATAGTAGGAACGTCACACATTTACGTTTCCATGGTGTCTGCGGTAAATACTATGCAGTCATCACAAAGCCACCACGAAGAACGGAATTGCGACGAATAATAATGTATCAGCAATAAAAATTATCGAATCTTAAAAAAAATCCTATTAATATAACAAAGCTTTAGGAAGCTAAGGAATATTACGGCAAATGTCATAGAAGGAAGCATCAACAGAGTCCCAGCCGCTACATACACATTGCAATGTTTTCGTCGTCCTCACAGCACATCCACATGCAACGGAACAGCATGGCTGACTGCAGTAGCTTCCTGTGCGAAACGCTAGGTAGGAGCACCATAGCCTATGACATAAACCGAACGCCATTACCCACAGTCTGTCTTTCCACCGCTCTCCCCTCACGATCTACTCGACAATATAAATACGCTTAGCATACACCCCTGCTCTTCAATACAAGCTGACACCGTCCATTTGGCGTCAATGCCCCAAATGCTCTTTTCTCTGTCTAACCTTTTAGTTGTTGGTTCCCTAACGAAAACTGTTCTTTCCGCTGACGAGCCGTTGTCCGTCGTCCTGTAATGCGTGAACGGGACGAAACACTCACGTGTCGCCTGCCTACTCGTTTGACATTGTGGGAGAGTAAGGGTTGATATTGAGTGGGCGCCAGAAAGCACCTGTACTTGCAAAATAAATGTAAACACTAATGGATGCGCAGTTGGCGCAATCTACAGGTGTGAGTAAACTGGGACAGACTCGACAGACATACGGTCTCATCTTCAGCGAATATCGGCGTGTGTAAGTCAACGAACTGCAGTGCTTACACTTGACGTAGTCGGGAATAAAACGGTATGCCAACTCTCCGCGTCATACCGTTGAGCAAGTCAGTGAAAACTCCACACTTCACGCACTTTTCACCGTTCTGGCGACTAGGCTATGAGGTGCAGAGTAAGGGGTTCGAATCTCAAAACTTCCAGACCTACGTTGGGGCCCACCAAGCCTCCTATTCCATGGGTACCGGGATTCTTTTTGGCTGGTAAAGCGATCGGGACGTAGCGTTGACCTCTCCATTCCCATCTACCGCCAAGCTTAAGAATTGGCTGGATCTTCACCTCTAAAGCCCCTATATATACCTGCATAGCATGGACAAAGTTAAGTGCGCCTCTACCTTTGGAAAAATCAGAACAGTTGATGTCGAAACAATGTATTATTTCTTTATACCACGCTGACATACTGCTGTCTCCATTTTATCTTTTTTTCCGGCTTTTATTTGTTTTATCTGCTTTAGTCCAAATAGGACTAAAGCAGTAAATAACTGTACCTGCAAAACCGAAAGGAAAATACAAGCCACAACTTGTAAAAAAAATTAGACCTCATGTCTATCATTTAAAATTTTTATATTCTTTAAACTATTCTAATTGTAGACCTTCCAAAGTCGAAACATACGGCTATGTTACAGAATACAGAAGTTTAGCTGTGTCGAGAAATATTGTTTTTATTCGTTTCATCTATTACAATGCACTGTCCTTGACTCCAAGTGTCCCCCATGAAAATGGTCAGAGAGGGGGCGTAAATGAATTCCTATCCTTGCTTTCCTAATTTACCGCCCAGCCTGAGTAACACTCCGTACAAAAGATTTGCGCGTAGCACTACTGCGCATCTCAGTGTCGTACACAACTGCACGGAGACGGCCGTGATTTCCTTGCGGGCGTAAATACCACCTTTGCTAGCGCACTGTGAAACCGCGTGGCATTTCTTAAAGTAAAAAAACGCCTTTGCAAAGTCTGTGGTCTATCACACAAACACAGTGCGCGTATACAATTAACGATCTTTACATAAATTACACGTCAAACGTGTTTGCTGCACAAGATGGAGGGATGAACGTCTGGATTGTATACAATGTACCAAGAATAGTCATGGACTTTTGTTACAACGGTGATAATATTTTGGGCTTCGTTAAGAACAGAGAAGCAAGGCGGTCCTGAAGTTACTGACTGGTCCGCATATCATTCGAATATGGCATGCATGCCGGGTACGGCTCGTTTCCCTCGCTCAACGAGGTTGCACGTATTGCCTTGCCTCACCATTCCCCGCGCTTTTAGACGTACCAAGCCACACACAGAATCGAGGCGTATTCCTTTTGCGACCAAAAACGGCCACAGCACCCCCCGCTCAACCGTTCGTTTCAACACCATGCTGTTCGTTTGGAGGACGAAATCTAGCCTTCCTCCAATAAAAAACCGACGTTCACATTCCCGGCGGCCTACGCCGGGTTAACAGCATATTCTATCCACTAGTGTCCCAGTTTACTGGACTTCATGGCAAAAACCCCCAGCACTACGTCTAGCACATATACACCCGCTGCCTTGTTACAAAACTGTGTCGTACTGAACGAAACGACCATGGAAAAGGTGTGAAAGCAAACGTTCCGCAAAAATAATGGCCAAGGGTTGAGATACAGTTTGGCTAGCAACCCCAGCACTTATCAGGTACACCAAAATAAACAAATTCCGTTACCTGCTCGGCAGTTGTCGACAATACCATTATATAACGAACAGCTCACAGCTTCTCGAAGAAATATATACGCCTGCACTAAACAGTGTCAAATACAGACCATCAAAACCGACAAGCTTATGTCTGGCAACATAATGTGGTATACACCGCCCGTATCAAATGTCCAGTGTACCACCAGACCGCAACTTAAACCGCGTCTTAAACACCTATTTCTTACGTAGCTATTGAGGTACTCTATGTTTTCGAAATCGACTAGGAAAAAAAAAAAGCGGGTACATGTCTGCAACCCCCCACGTCCGAAATAACGTCTGCTTCAGCGACATCATACCTGGAGATCTGGCACCGCCTCGATGCGGTGTGTGTGTATAGAATCATTATCACGCACAGTACCTCAGGCTATCGTCAAACGATGCCTGCTTACAACTGCCTCCAGACGCTAACTCCTATCGTTATGATTCGCAATGCTGACGCCCGCCCTACCAATTCCTCTCCTTACCTACCGGCTCACGCATATCACGAGGACAACGCGACATGCGCAATGCAAGGTTGGTTCCGATTGGGTAAGAACCAGTAAGATAATACGATATGTTTGCCGAATTACGTCATCATTATCTCCCCACCATGTTTGTCTGAGCCTTTTCCCTATTTAAAAAAAGAGAAGAACACACAGAACACCAAGTATGCGCCTGCGTCAAAAGACAGTGCGTAGTACGGAATGCGCCTGGATGTGCGTAACCATAGATACAGAAAATCCTACAGTGCACCAAGCGTAAGTGAAGAGGAAGCACGCGTAAACATCCTTCTTTGCCCCCTCCACGTAACACGATTACCAAAATCGAATACAAATACGGGATACGATGCAACCGCTAAAGACATCGGAGTTTTAATTGTAAACATGGCCTCGTAATTAGTCAGTCCCATTTCTACATGAACGTATGAATGGCAGTTCTAATGGCATTACATACAAGTGCACCGTTTAATACAAGCCGCTCGTAGAACCAACTGTCTTTGTTATACCGCACAACTTCAGCAACGTAACAGGTGTTTGAAATGACCTCCAACTCTCAAACATATTACTTTTAACACCTGGTGAACACAACCAAAGTCTATTTGAAGCTCCCGTCTAGAACTAGACGGTTAACTCAGCAGGATCCTAAACAACGCCGTAACATGCCCCAGACTACATGGCGTCACACATCCAAATCTGTATCACAGAAAACACTTCCAAGTTATTAAATGTTTTATCGTACAACAAAATTGCCCCGAACTCTGTCCCACTGAGATAACAAAGACCCAGTTTATCTGCGTTGTGTCCATCAACATCAAACTACAATCGGTACAACCTGCTGACGCTGCATCAAATACCAACTACACTCCATGTATCTCAAACTACACTCGGTACAACCCGGTTACAATGCATTTGAAGTATATCGAACTCTACTTTATAAATAACCCTGCATCGCCATTTAGGCAGCCAACCGCACTGCCCATAAAAACAGCTCAGTCCGTCCGTCCGAGACCCGCTGAACGCAATTCCACTTTATTTAATACTGGAGAAATTAGCCGAATAAAATACACAAAACGGGCGCTTTATATAGTGACATTTTTGCGCGCAATTCCACAGTTACCCATGGCACCACTGAAAGAAGCTGTACAAAAGTATAAACATGCACGTTACGCCTGTACGGCTTACTAGATAATCAAACAGAATACTGTGGATAAGATGAAAGGAAACGTCACATTAGAATAGGCCATTATGGCCTACACGGGAAGTAGAAGTATAGCCGTATTCTTTCTTTTACCTCGGCGCTAGATGGGAGTGGGTTGTCAAGGCAAACGTCACGACCGATATAACCCCCCCCCCCCCGGGGAGAGGCCCGGTACACCTTGTTTAGGAGGCTGGGTGGGCCCCAGAGCCGGTCTCGACAATGCGGAAACCCTCGCCCCTCCACAGGGATTCGATCCCCGGACCGTCCAGCAAGTAGAGTCGCTGTACCGACTGAACTATCCCGGAAATAAGGACATCGTGTGGAACAAGTGCAATCAGCACTGTACGTTCATTCACTCGGCACAGACGTAGGTTAGCTGCGACTTTTCGGAAGTTTCAGAAAAAATTTGGGGAGCAGAAGGATCACATTTGATACAGACTGCCTACGGATTAGACAGTTCGGGGCTCGAATCAAGGGAAAAAACCATTCTCCAAAGCATCCACGCTGTGTCTGGGGCCCGCCCAGCCTTCTACCGAGAGGGTACCGAGGTTCTTTCGTAGGGGTAAAGCGGCCGGAACGTGATATTGACTACTAGCCACCACCATCTACTGAGCGTCGTTATACCTCTGCCCGCCCCCTTCCACCAACGCCTTCACGGCATGGACACGAAAGGCGATACCTTTAAGTGTATTCACTGACAGCAAACAACGGTATATGAATTTACTGTATGTTTCGTGTATGGTAAGATCTGGCGTAGACTAAAGCATGTATTTCCAGTTCAAACAACTTCAGCCCTCGTGTGTGTTACAGGCGCGCTTAAATTACTTGCACTTACCAGCGCTTCCCTTGCAAATAATCACCTTTTGTGCGATTTCTTTTTAAGTAGGATCAGAACATTCAAAAATTTAAAATCCTGACACAATAAGTGGGGGAACACGCCATTCGTATAAAGCCATTGGTACCCTAACCAAACTGCATCACAAAAACAATGCACAAATGTGTAGCCAAATTATTCAGCAACAAAACAGATGGTCTGCGCATCTTTCGTACACTGCGAATTCTACAAAACTAAACAATCTTAGACGCAATTTTGTGATGCAGTCGCGTTCGGTTCCACAGCAACAACGGCAAATGAAACCAAACAAAACTTGGCAACGTTAGCATCCTTTTTGAAAACACAAGGCATGTAATGATGGAAAGAAATAAAAGCAAAAGAGACACAACTATTAGAAAGAGACAAACACAGAAGCGCGGCGTTGCCTGTTCTTGCTGGAGACAATTATTTTCATAGCGGCAACGTCGCACTCAGCGGCAACCGAAGTCTGTGGCCTTGGGGGGCCCCTTCCCCTGAACCCGAACTCATTCCACTCAAACAACCAACGGCATAGTGGAGGGAGAGAGAGGAGAAGATAAGAGAAATCCCCCCCTTTCCCCCACACAGCAAACCAAAAAGTCCCACGATTCCCCCCCAACCCATTTGAACGCCCTCGCGAACCAACATGGCTGCCGAGAGCAGGCTAGCGGCCTGAAAGCGACCAAGCGAGAGAGCAGATGCAGACCGGAATAGAATGTTGCAGCAGTGCGTGTACCGAGGCTATTCTTGCATACGACACACGTGCATCTGTATTGGAATCAATGACGTCGTTCTACTGTTTTTTTTTATAGACGATTGTCACATTCTTATGGAAACATGCGCACATAAGGAGTCTTTACCCTTCCGTAACAACAACCACGTTTCGTTCGTGTAACTGCAAAATAAAAGGATTGGTCTTGTTAACCCCCCCCCCCCCCCACGAAACACTTTTACTAACTAGCACGTAATGTCAGTTTATTACAAACGAAAAAATTTGAATTCTGAAAATAACACGCAGACATGTCGGTATCAGAAGTGTGCTTACACAAGTAAACAAGTTCCATGTCACAACCTCAAACCTCCCGTTACATTTACAAAGGAGCCTATTCAAACGGAACCCCAAAACAGGGGTGCACAAATCAAATTTTGCACTTCTGCGCGTAGTGATTCATGGGTCCTCAGCATGGAGCATGCTTCATGCCATCCTTCTGACGCCTTGAATTTTGAGGTACCCCTAGATTTCGTGAAAACGTGTGCGCCACTGTTCCGAAAAGCTTGTAATTTGAAGATCCTGAATTCCGGAATAACCGCTACCACATCCCACCTAAAAAACACAAGATCAAGAAGACGGACTGCTGTCTTAACGCAGTAACTGGGTACTTATATACAAACCGAAGGCGTCGCTCTCATAATGTTCACTCACTATACCTTTTTTAAAAGAAATTGGCGTAACTTGGGGGGTGGGGGATGGGGAACGCTCGATCCGATGTTGTCAAACCTAAGAATAGACTTTTGGATACTGAGTTGAAGAGGGGGCACATTTTAAAAATATGGTTGAAAGGGGGGATAGAGGTGTGTGTGTAAGAATTCAAACCAAACTCCCCACTCTTTGTAACTTAACTCCTAAAACCCACGATCGAATTTGCACCCCCCCCCCCAATGTCACCATCCAAGTTGCCCTATAAATAAAATCATTACTTTCTCGCCAAGGAATGGCATGTCCACAGAATGCAGTCAAGGGCTCTACAGCCTGCAACGTTGGATCGAAGGCCTAAAAGGGGAAAAATCCCGGGCGACTTGGCCAGTTCGACATTCCTAACGCTAACGACATAGAACACCAAACTGTACACAACATGTACATAGGAAGACCGGGTTTATAATACTCAAATTATACATTTCGCAACGGGCACAGCCACGTGGGAAGACGACGTACTAGATGGAATGCCAATATTTAAAGCTTCTGAACACCTGAATGGGCTGGTAGCGTACCATCGTTAATATGAAGTGTAAGTGAATAAATAAGGCTTGGGGATTCAACCGGCTCATAACAGTTTACCACATGACAGTGTTCCCAACACAGTAACAACTCACCCCATTCCAAACGAAGTATGAGATTTCTTCGTCAGCTGAGCAAACAACATCAAATCACCGTCACAAAAATGGCGTTGTCACTCGAATCTCATAAACTTCATTCTGGTCTTAAGCATCTCGTTGTGCTGTTTATAATAACACGTGACCTTTCAGACCGCCAACACAACTTTATTAATGCTGACAATAATTTAGTCATATTATTCCACTGCAACATTGCGCTACATATTACGTCATCCCCCGGTCCACCGGCAGTATAAAACTGTACACACGCTAATTACTGCATTAAAAAAACTGTGTGTCACTTGGATTGACACGCGCTTAAAAATTCCTTAACATATCTTATGTTTATTGGGACCGTGCATCATCTTGATAGTTGAATAGAGAGACCAAATTGATGTCACTTGCTTTTTTATTTCATTATTTAATGCTCAACATGTTTCGGGTGTTAATACATCCATCCTCAGCAGCTTGCGACTTATTTGTTGAGTTATTTCATGGGTTGTATTGCTCTGGTTCGATGTGTGTTGGTGTTACGGTGTGGTTCGGCATCCAACCAGAGCAATAAAACCCATGAAATAACTCAACAAATAAGTCGCAAGTTCCTGAGGATGGATGTATTAACATCCGAAACATGTTGGGCATTAAATAATGAAATAAAAAAGCAAGTGACATCAATTTGGTCTCTCTCTATTCAACTATCCTTAACATATATTACCTTAATCTCTCGGTTTTGTGAAAATGTTATTGTGTTCTAATATCAGGTGCGTAACGAAACATAAAGAGGCAAGAAAGTTTCACCCAAAAACTAGTAACATCGGGGAAGATTGTTTTTCCGCTTTCATGTTTCATATGTGCCGGTCCCAGTAGCCGCGCGGTCTAAGGCGTAGGTCTACGGCCGCTCGCCTGCTGAGATTATGGGTTCGAATTCCACCGGGGGCATGGATGTCTGTACATTGTGAGTGTTGGCGTGTTGTCCGGTAGAGGTCTCTGCGACGCGCTGATCACTCGTCCAGAGGAGTCCTACCGGCTGTGGTGCATTGTTGTGTGTGATCTAGAAACCTCAAGAATGAGGAGGCCCTGGCCCGCATTGGGCCGCAGCGCTACAGGGGAGAAGAAAAAAAGATTCATATGTTTTAATTTCATATCCAATATTTAAAAACAATAACAGTATTCACACAAACCGCAAACAATAGCAATAAGCGTTAAAATAATTGGCTAAGGGTGGGACGTCAACCCAACTCACACATAGTTTTGTACACGTTTAATACGCGTGCTATTTTATACAATGGTCAACCTGAGGATGACCTAATATGGTCGAAACGCGTTGCTACAGAACACGAAAAATTAATAGGAACATAAATAAAGTTAGGTTAACGGTGTAAATAATAATCTACACTTCAAGAACCTCGACGACGGTAATGCAAACGCCAACAACTTTGTGACTGACTGAAGTACTCAAAAAACAAAAGCAAACACACAACTAACCAAATATAAAGCGCGCCTTCCTAAATGTACAAACTGTAAAGTTCTCCCTTGTCCCCGGCATTAAGATCCAGGCAAAACAGCGGTAAGAGCTCCCATCATTATTAACTTGGGCGCGAGATGGAGGCGAGTAGTCAAAATCACGCCTCCGGCCGCTTTACCCCCGAAAAAGGACTAAGTAACCCACTGAATAAGAAGGTAGGTGGGCTGAAGGGCCGGTCTGGACGATCCGGTGAAGAGTATACTCTCTCGATCTCACCGAGGTTCAAACACCGGTTCATCCAGCGGGTACCTGGTCACCAAGCCGAATACCGCAGAGCTCCTACACTCCACTCCTTTGAGCCTGGTCTTTCTAGGAAGGCCATCGATCAATCCACTGTCCCAATCTACCGTCTGCCATCTTCTAGAGACAGTCGACACAAGAAATCTAATGTCACAGAATCGGAAAAGTTTAATTTCCGTACACATCGCCACTGGCGTAACTTGGCTAATAACATGGGGGGGGGGGGGCCCGGTGGACAAGGGGAATTGCCGGGCCCTTAATTGGGGTCCGGTACAAGGGGGGGTTTTTTTTTTTTTTTTTAAATTACAA
>Ga0131853_10017654_pt1 | contig 12989 bp, 11 predicted proteins | sample TergutLab28metaG_FD_92764 | JGI IMG/M metagenome (GOLD analysis project Ga0131853, IMG submission 92764) | Labiotermes labralis P1 segment gut microbial communities from Petit-Saut dam, French Guiana - Lab288 P1 (version 2) (version 2) | ecosystem: Host-associated > Arthropoda: Insects >...
CACGCCGCATTTCTGGAAAGCGCTGTGCCGCAAGACCGGCCTCGACGCGCTCGCCGACGATCCGCGTTTCGATACGGTCCGCAAGCGCGCGCAGCACGTCGACGAGATCGTGCCGAAGCTGCACGCCGCGCTATTGACGAAGAGCGCGCTCGAATGGGAAACGCTGTTCGGCGACGAAGTGCCCTGCTCCGCCGCGCGAACCGTCGAAGACATGTTCGATCATCCGCAAGTGCTCGCCGAAGACATGATTGCCCATTTCGACCATCCGGCCGTCGGCGGCTATCGCGGACTCAAACGCTCGATTCATTTCGGCCGCACGCCGGGGCCCACGCCGTTTGCCGCGCCGACATTCGGGCAGGATTCGGATGACGTGCTCGCATTAAATGGCTTCGACAATGACGAAATCGCGGCGCTGCGCGCCAATGGCGTCGTCAGCGACGATACGCAATAGCGAGGAACCCCGAAAATGGCCCACGCCATACCCGCGCTCGCGTGCGATTCGCACATGCATATCTACGATGCGCGTTTCGTGCGCCCCGGCGCGCCGGGCAAGTTTGTCGCTCATGCCAGCGTCGACGATTACCGCGAGCGCATACAAGCCCGCCTTGGTACGCGCCGCACTGTGGTCGTGACGCCGCGACTCTATGAGGTGGACAACAGCGTCACGCTCGACGCAATCGCGCGGCTAGGCCCGGAGCACACGCGCGGCGTGGCCGTGCTGCGCCCCGACGTGACCGATCGCGAACTTCAGGCGCTGCACGATGGCGGCATCCGCGGGATCCGCTTCACGCTGTACACCCCCGAACAGGCGGTCGTGGATTTCAGCATGGTCGAGCCGTTGTCCAAACGTATCGCTGAACTCGGCTGGCACGTGCAACTGCACTGGACGGCCGCACAGATCATCGAGCACGAAGCGCTGCTCGAACGCCTGCCGTCGACGATCGTATTCGACCATCTCGGGCGGCTGCCCGTCTCCACCGGCACCGGCGATCCGGCGTTCGCGATCATCGACCGGCTGCTGCAGCGCGGGCGCGCATGGCTCAAGCTGTCGGGCCCGTATCTGGACTCGCGCAGCGGCGAAGCCGACCGCTACGGCGACGTGGCGCCGGTCGCGCACGCATGGGTTCGCAGCGCGCCCGAGCGGCTCGTGTGGGGCAGCGACTGGCCGCACGTGACCGAGAACGGCAAAGCCGATGACCGCTTGTTGCTCGACCTGCTTTCCGAATGGACCGGGGACGAAACCGTCCGCAACCGGATACTGGTTGATAATCCCGCCGAGCTGTATGAATTCTGAACAACAACATAATCAATTGCACGGAGACACCCTCATGAACACCCCAACTCCATCGACCCGAGGCGCGCGATGAAGCCGGCCACCGCAATGCAACCGGCCGGCGCACGCGCGCGCTTCACCGACGCGACCATTCGCCTGTTCGAACGGATCATTCCCGATCCGTTCGTTCTCGCGATCCTGATTACGATTATCGTCGCCGTGGTGGGCGCGCTGTTCGGACCGCACGCGACGTTCGTGAATATCGTCGGCGGCTGGTACAAAGGTTTCTTCGATATCCTGACTTTCGCATTCCAGATCACGCTGATCCTCGTCACCGGCCACGCGTTCGCCCATGCGCCGCCCGTGCAGAAGCTCTTTCGCCTCGTCGTGTCGTGCGCGCGCACGCCGGTGCAGGCGGCGACGCTGACGTTCCTCTGCGTCGCGGTTGCCTCGTTCTTCAACTGGGGCCTGGGGCTCGTGATCGCCGCCCTGCTCGCGCGGGAAGTCGCCAAGCGCATGCGCGTCGACTTCGCGTGGATCGTCGCTGCCGGCTATTCGGGCTGGGTGGTCTGGGCGAGCGGTATTTCAAGCTCGATCGCGCTCGCGCAATCGACGCACGGCAGCGCGATGAACGTCGTCGAGAAGTTGACCGGCGAAGTGCTTTCGTTCAATGCGATGGTCCTCACGCCGTTCAACCTCGTGCCGATCGCGGTGATGCTCGTTGGCGTGCCGATCGTGCTCGCGCTGCTCAAACCGGCCGACGCTGCAGCCGTCGTGCTCGACCTCGACAAGAACCCGGATCCCCCGGCACGCACGCGCCCCACCGGCAAGCTCTCGCCGGCCAAATGGCTCGAGTATTCGCCGCTCGGCAGTCTCTTCATCGGCGCGGCCGGCATTTCGTTTCTGGTGCTCGCGCACCTCAAACACGTGCATGGTTTTGATGGCGTGAATGCGGTGATCTTCGTGATGTTCTGCGCGGGCGTCGTGCTGCACGGCTATCCGCTCGCCTACGCCGACGCGATCAAGAACGCCGCGCGTCAGACCGGTTCGATGATGCTGCAATATCCGCTGTACGGCGGCGTGATGGGCATCATGCAGGCGACCGGCCTGCCCGACGTGCTGTCGCATTTCTTCATTGCGATTTCGAATGCGCATACGCTGCCGTTCTGGAGTTATGTGTGCTCGCTGCTCATTACGTTCCTCGTGCCCAGCGGCGGCGGTCACTGGGCCGTGCAGGGGCCGTTCGTCGTGCCGGCTGCGATCGCGCTGCATGCATCGGTGCCGGGCACGACGATGGCTGTCGCGATGGGCGAACAGGTGTCGAACATGCTGCAGCCGTTCTGGGCCGCACCGGTCGTCGCGATGGCCGGCATCGGCGTGCAGCGCGTGCTGGGCTTCACGATGATGACGTTTTTGCTCGGCACGGTGGTGTTCGGGGTGGCGTTGCTCGTGCTGGTGTGAGGCTTCGACAAGCTCTCCTGCCATGGTAAGGTGATCGTTTTCCGAATCGCCCGGAGTACACACAATGACCGCCTGGCAGGGCGAGCTGATCGGGGATCATCCCAGCATCGTCGAAGCGCGGCGGCTCATCGCCCGCATCGCAAAGAGCCGGGTCAAGAGCGTGCTGATCTACGGAGAGACCGGCACCGGCAAAGGTCTGGTGGCGCGCATGCTCCACCAGCAATCGCATCGCGCGCAGCAGGCTTTCATCGATCTGAACTGCGCCGCGATCCCGGCCGAGCTGGTGGAGTCCGAGCTTTTCGGCCATGAAAAAGGCGCTTTTACGGGCGCCGCGGCAAAGAAGAGCGGCCTGATCGAAGCGGCGAACGGCGGCACCGTCTTCCTCGATGAAATCCGCGAGATGGATCTCGTGCTTCAGGCGAAGCTTTTAAGCCTGCTCGATACCACGCGCTTTCGACGCGTGGGCGCCGTGGAGCCGATTGAGGTGGACGTGCGTTTCGTCGCCGCGACCAACAAGATCCTGCTCAACGAGGTCAAGAACGGACGCTTCCGGGAAGACCTCTACTATCGTCTGCAGATTGTCTCCATCAATTTGCCGCCGTTGCGCGAGCGCGGCGACGATGTCTTCATTCTCACCGAGCAGTTCATCCGCAAGTTCAACGCGCGTTATGAACGCGCCATCGTCGGGCTGGACCCCGAGGTCGAGACCATCTTCCGCTCGTATCCATGGCCGGGGAATGTTCGCGAGCTTGAGAATCTGCTCGAACGCATCTTCGTGCTGGAAGATGAAAACCGCGTAATGGTGAAGCATCTGCCGCAACGTATCCTTCGCGAAGTCGTGCCGCCGCGTGCCGTCGCCAACGCGACTCCGGCGATCGAGGCACCGGCCGGTCTCGCTCCCGAAGATTTTCGAGGCTTGTCATTCCATGAAGCCACCGCCGAATTCCAGCGCGCGCTGATTCGCTCCACCCTCGCACGTACCGGCGGCAATCTGGCGATGGCCGCGCGCGAACTCGGATTGTCCCGGCACGCGTTGCGCCATCAGATGTCGAAGATCGGCAACGGCTGAAGTCTCCCTCCGCTTTTTTCCGCTTTTTCTCCGCTTCCTCGCGTTTGCTTTTTCAGCGGCGAGCGCCGCGCGTGAATCACACGCATTGCGCGCATCGACACGCGTGAAATCCACGCACAAACGCATCGCGCACGACGTCCAGACACGCCAATTCGCCGGAAAACGCCTCCCGACGTGCTCATCAACGCATGGCATAGGTGTTGCTTTTAAGGGTCCGCACGGCCATTGACAGCCGAGGCATTCGACTTATTGCGGAGACGATTACGTTCATGCACGCACTCAAAATCATTTGCCCCAACGGGCACCTGGGCTTCGCCCCATTGCGCACGGAAAGTTTTCATCGTGGCGTCGGCGCCACGCCCGACTATATCGCCGCCGATTCGGGCAGCGACGATGTCGGTCCCGTTCCGCTCGGCTCGGACACATCGACGAGCCCGCGCGAATGGCAATACCATGACCTCGAGGAGATGCTGCTCGCCTCGCGCAAGCTCGGTGTGCCGATGATCATCGGCTCGGCGGGCGACACGGGCTCGAACAGCCGCGTGGATCTCTACGTCGAGATGATTCGCGAGATCGCGCAAAAGCATCGGCTCGCGCGCTTTCGGCTCGGCTATTTCTATTCGGAAGTCGACAAAGAATATCTGCGCCGCAAAATGCGCGCGGGTGAAACCATCGCCGGTCTCGACGGCTTCAACGATCTCGTCGAATCCGAACTCGACGCGACCGATCGCATCGTCGCGATGGCGGGCGTGCATCCCTATCTCGAACTGCTGCGCCAGGAGGTCGACGTGATCATCGGCGGACGCAGCTCCGACGCCGCATTGTTCGCCGCCCCGGCATTGCATCACGGTTTTTCGGCCGACAACGCCTACTATCTCGGCAAAGTGCTGGAATGCGCGTCGTTCTGCGCCGAACCTTATGGCGGCAAAGAAACGGTGCTCGGCGAAATCTCGCATGAAGACGTGAAGGTCACGGCCATGCTGCCCGCACAGCGTTGCACGGTAGCGTCGGTAGCCGGACATGCGATGTACGAGCGCTCCGATCCGTTCGGCGAATTCTTCGCGGGCGGCAAGCTCGACATGAAGGAATGCCACTACGAGCAGCTCACCGATCGCACGACGCGCGTCACAGGCGCACGCTTCATTCCTTCCGAAAAAATTCGCGTGAAGCTCGAGGGATCGGGCAAGATGGGAGAGCGCTTCGTGGGTATCTGCGGTATTCGCGACCCCTATACGATCGCGAACGTGGATCAGGTGATCGCATGGGCGCGTGCACAGGTGCAAGCGCGCTTCGGCGACAGCGGCTACTCGCTGCACTACAACGTCTACGGCCGCGACGGCGTGATGGGCGAACTCGAACCACTGCGCCACCAGCCCGGCCATGAACTCGGCGTGCTCGTTCAGGGCGTGGCGCCCACGGCGGAGATGGCGCGCGAGGTGACGCTCATCGGTCTGCGCCAGATGTTCTATGCGCGGCTCGACAACGTCAAGGGCACGGCCGGTTCGGTCGCGTTTCCGCTCGACGAAGTGCTGCATGCGAGCCCGGACTACCGCTGGACGCTCAATCACACCGTGGCCGTGGACGATGCCATGGAACTCTTCCCCACTCACGTAATCGACGTCGGCGCCTGACGCGGAGCTCCTTGCCATGACCATCCAGAAACTCAGCGACCTCGCCAAGACCATCCGCAGCAAGAACGCGGGCGTCAACAAGATTACCTTCGACATCATCTTCCGCGAGCGCGAAACTTATGAGCATGTGAAGCGTGCGCGCGTGCTCACAAGAGAAAGCGTCGCCGCGCTTTACGACATGCCGTCGGGGCGCATTACCGACTTCGTCGAATACGACCCCGGCCTCGCGATCAAATTCACGATCGTGCGCCAACGGCCGAGCGGCTGCGCCGGTGACGGCGACATCTTTGGCGCGCAACAGTACGCGCCGCTGCTCGATATCGAAGTCCCCGGCTAAGCCGAAGACAACCTGCCGTTGGGGAGGATCCAGCGCTTTTGCATCACTGTTTGCCCGCCCCGCCCGTTTCGACGCGGGAGGGGTGCCTCGAATTGCGCCGACTGGCGCCTCATGACCGTGCGGCTTGCACGGCTGGGCGCACGGCATGGAGACAGCAATTGAGAACATTGAAGAAGCTTGTTGCAACGTTGCTGGTGAGCGCGGCCATCGCGGCGCCGGCCGCGTGCGTGGCGCGCGACATACGGGTCGGCTACACGCTCGACGCGCTCACGATGGACCCGGCCAACTACCGCAAGCGTGAGACCGAGGTCATTCTCGACAATATGTACGACGGGCTCGTGACGGGCGACGGCCACGGCCACGTGATCGGGCAGCTTGCCTCGTCATGGAAGCAGATCGACGCGACGACGTACGAATTCAAGCTGCGCCCCGGCGTGAAGTTTCATGACGGCTCGCCGATGACGGCCGAGGATGTGAAATACACCTTCGATCGTCTGACCCGCGTCGGCGCGCTCGATGGACAGACCAGCCCGCGCGCCGGTTTGTTGGGCCCGCTCAAGCAAGTCCAGATCGTCGATCAGGACACCATACGGCTGATCATGGCGAGACCGTGGCCGGCCCTGCCGACGATGCTGCCGTTCCAGTCGGTCGTCAGCGAGAAATTCGTCGATGCCGTTCACACCGCCGGCATGGCAACGAAGGAAGACGGCACGGGGCCGTTCAAGCTCGTCACCTGGAACCGCGACGACTCGATCGTCATGCAGCGGTTCGATGACTACTATGGGGGCGCCAGGTCGCCGTATGGTCCGGCGAAGGCTCCGCGGCTCATCTTCGAGATCATTCCCGAGAGCGCCTCGCGCGTTGCGGCGCTGCTGGCGGGCAGCGTCGATCTCATCAACGAGCTGCCTGCCCACAGCATCAAGGAGGTGCAGGCGAATCAAGGCACGAAGGTGGTGAGCGTCAATGGAACTCGCTCGTTCTTCGTCGCGCTGAACAATACGAAACCGCCTTTCAACGACCCGAGCGTGCGCCGGGCGGCCAATTACGCCATCGACAGACAGCTCGTCATCGACAAGATCCTCGAAGGCCGCGCGGTCGCGCTGAACGGTCCGCTCAGTCCCGACGCGTTCGGTTTCAACGCCGCATTGCCCGCCTATGCCTACGACCGCGAGAAGGCAAAGCAGCTACTCGCGCAAGCGGGCTATCCCAATGGCGTCGACGTGACGCTCGACGTGGAAGGGGCATTCGAGGACGAAGGCGAAGTCATCGCCTCATTGCTGACCAAAGTGGGCATCCGCACGAAAGTGTCCGTTGGCGAGGGCTCGGTGCTCAAGGCCAAATGGAGTTCGAAGGACAAGGGCGGCGGCGACATGTGGTTCACTTCGTGGGGCGATGCCGGCCTCGACCCTGAGGGCATTCTCAATCCGACCTTGACGACGGGCGGTCGCGGCAATTCCGCCGGCTACTCCAACCCCGAGGTCGATACGCTGCTCAAAGCCGCCTCCTCCGAAGTCGATCCTGCAAAGCGCGCCGCTCTCTATCGCAAGGTCCAGACGCTCGTGAACGCGGACGCGCCCTGGATCTTTCTCTGGCTGCCACAGGACATCTACGGCATCAACGCCCGGTTAAAGGGCTGGACGCCGGATCCCGATGGCCGCATCGATCTTCGCAACGCCTATATCGACACGCGTTCCGCACCGGTCTCGAAGGATCCGTCATGAAACTAGAAAAACTCATTGAGCGATTCATCCATCTCATTCCGGTCTTGCTGGGCGTGAGCGTCATCGTCTTCGTGATGATGTCCATGACGCCGGGCGACCCCGTGAAGATCATGCTGGGCGACCAGAACGCCACCCCGGCGCAGGAAGCCGCGCTGCGCCACGACATGGGCCTCGATCTGCCGCCCGTCGAGCGCTTCGGTCATTTTCTGCTGAATTCGGCGCACGGCGATTTCGGCCTCAGCTACTTCCATCGCCGGCCGGTCCTCAACGTCATTGCCGAACGCCTGCCCGCCACGATCGAGCTGACACTTGCCGCGCTGATCATCGCACTGGTCGTCGCCATTCCGCTTGGCGTGCTGGCGGCCGTCAAACGCAATTCGCTGCTCGACAAAGCCGCGACCGTCACGTCGCTGCTCGGCGTGTCGCTGCCGGGTTTCTGGTTCGGCATTCTTCTGCTGATCGTTTTCGCCGTGCGGCTACATCTGTTGCCGATCTCGGGGCGCATCGGTTTCGACGTCAGCGTGCCGCCCGTGACGCATTTCCTGTTGATCGACAGTCTGCTCGCGGGCAACCTGTCGGCCTTCTGGAACGCGTTCAAACATCTGGTATTACCGGCCGTCACGCTCGGGCTGCCGATGGCCGCCATTCTGATGCGCGTCACCCGCACGGCGATGCTCGACGTCATGAGACAGGACTACATCACGTTCGCGGAAATCAAGGGTTTGAGCCGCGGACGCATTCTGTTCCGCCACGCGCTGAAGAACGCACTGATTCCGACGCTCACCGTGGCCGCGATGGAAACCGGCTCGCTGCTGGGCGGCAACATGATCGTCGAGACCGTGTTCGGTTGGCCCGGCCTTGGCCGCCTCGTCGTCGAAAGCATCTACGTGCGCGATTATCCAGTGGTCCAGACCGCCGTGCTGCTGTACGCGGTGATCTACGTACTGCTGAATTTCCTCGCCGACATGCTCTACACCATCGTGAATCCGAAGGTCCAACTATGAACGCGATCGATCTCCTCCCGCTCGAAGCGCCGGCGCCGGGCAAGCGCGAAACCACGATCTTCGTGCGCAATCTGCGGCGCTTTCTGAGCAACCGCCTGGCCGTCTGCGCGGCGCTCGTCGTCCTCGCGTTCGTCGCGATGGCGTTGTTCGCGCCATGGCTCGCCCCGCACGATCCGAACGACGCCGACCTGCTGCGCCGGCTTCAGCCTCCGGCATGGCTCGACGGCGGCGCGTGGTCGTTTCCGCTCGGCTGCGACGGCCTCGGACGCGATATCTTCTCGCGCATCATCTATGGTGCCCGCATTTCGATCTTCATCGGCGCGGCAGTCATCGGTATCGCGACGGTGGCCGGGACGATCCTGGGGCTCGCCGCGGGCTATTTGCGCGGCTGGGTCGATACGGTCATCTCGCGCGTCGCGGACATCCTGCTCGGGTTTCCGTATCTGATCTTCGCCATCGGGCTCATGGCCACGACCGGGCCGGGACTGCACAACATCATCCTCGCGCTGGCCTACAAGGAATGGGTGATTCCATGCCGCCTCGTGCGCGCCGAAACGCTCGCCGCAAAAGAAATCGAATATGTCGAGGCGGCGCGCGCAGTCGGTGCGTCGCGCATGCACATCATGTTGCGGGAAATCTTGCCGAACATTCTCTCGCCGGTCGTGGTGGTCTCCACGATCCGCATGGCCAGCGTGATCATCATGGAGGCCAGCCTGTCGTTCCTGGGCCTCGGCGTGCAGCCGCCGACTGCCTCGTGGGGGCAAATGGTGGCGTCCGGCCGCGAGTTCATGCTCGACGCGTGGTGGGTCAGCACGTTTCCTGGCCTTGCGATTCTGCTCATCGTCATTGCCATCAATGTGACGAGCCAGGGTCTGCGCGACGCATTCGACCCGAGGTTCCAGGAATGAACGCTCACGGAATAGCCGATATCGCGACGCATGCCGCGACTGAGCCCCGCGCCGATACGAACGCACGGGCCGAAGAAAAACCGTTGCTTGCCATTCGCGATCTGCGGACCTGCTTTCATACGAGCGGTGGCGTCGTGCGTGCCGTCGACGGCGTCACGCTCGATGTGTTTCCCGGTGAATGCCTCGGCGTCGTGGGCGAATCGGGATCGGGCAAGAGCGTCACGTTTTCGAGCGTGATGGGGCTTGTAAAAGCGCCGGGACGCATCGAGACGGGGTCCATCACGTTCGCCGGGCGCGAACTCGTGGGCATGACGCCGAAAGAAATGCGGCGTCTGCGCGGCAAGGAAATCGCCATGACCATGCAGGACGCGCTGGCCGCGCTCAATCCCGCGCTGACCGTGGGCGAGCAGATCATGGAAGTGCTGCATGCGCACGACGACACACTCGCGGCAGGCGGACGGTCGCGCAAGAGCGAGGCGCGCCGCCGGGCCATCGAGTTGATGCAACTGGTCGGTATTCCCTCGGCGTCCACGCGGATCAACGATTATCCGCACCAGTTCTCGGGTGGGATGAGGCAGCGCATCATGATCGCGATCGCCCTTGCCTGCAAGCCGCGACTGCTCATCGCCGACGAGCCTACCACCGCGCTCGACGTCACCATTCAGGCGCAAGTGCTCGCGCTCATCGCCAATCTGCGCAAACGTCTGGGCATGAGCGTGGTCCTGATCACGCACGATCTGGGCGTCGTGCTCGAACATTGCGACCGCGTGGCCGTGATGTACGCGGGCCAGATCGTCGAGACGGGGACGGCGCGGCAGGTCATCCGCGATCCGCGCCACCCCTACACGCGCGGGCTGCTCGGCTCGATTCCGCGCTTGTCCGATCTGGGCGCGAAGATCCGCCCCATCGAAGGCCAGGTGCCCGACCTCATCAATCTGGGCGCCACCTGCCGCTTTTACTCGCGCTGTGCGCAGCGCACCGATGCCTGCCGCACCCTGATCGACATGCGATCGCTCGATGGCGGCCGCCAGGTACGCTGCATTCTCGCAGAGGAATGAACGACTCATGAGCACACTGCAAAACGTGGATACCGCCCCGCTGCTCGACGTGCGCGGCCTCGTCAAACACTACACGCGCCGCAGCGGGCCGCTCGGGTGGCTCACGCGCAAATCAGGCGGGACCGTCAAAGCCGTCAATCATGCGAGTTTCAGCATCGCGCGGGGGGAGACGCTCGGGCTGATCGGCGAAAGCGGCTGCGGCAAGAGCACACTTGGGCGCGCGGTGCTCCGGCTGCACGAGCCGACGGCGGGCCAGGTGATGTTCGATGGCGTGGACCTCACATCGCTCGACGCGAACGAACTCAAGCGCATGCGCGCACGCATGCAGATCGTCTTTCAGGATCCCTGGTCGTCTCTGAACCCCAGAAAAACGATCGAGCAGATCGTCGGTCTGCCGCTGCAGATTCAGGGCGGCGTGCAGCCGCGCGAGATTCGCGATCGCGTGGCGCACATGCTGGAAAGCGTCGGACTCCGGGCGGACCATCTTCGGCGCTACCCGCATCAATTTTCGGGTGGCCAGCGTCAGCGCATCGGCATTGCCCGCGCGCTGATTGCCAATCCCGAGTTTCTCGTCTGCGACGAGCCGGTGTCGGCGCTGGACGTATCGATTCAGGCACAGGTGATTCAGCTACTCGAAAACCTGAAGCGCGAACGCGGCCTGACCTATTTGTTCATCTCGCACGACATCGGCGTGATCGGCTATGTGAGCGACCGCATCGCCGTCATGTATCTCGGTGAGATCGTGGAAACCGGCCCTTCGCGGACGGTGCTCGAACATCCCGCGCATCCCTATACGCAAGCGTTGCTTTCGGCTGCGCCGCGCGTAGACGAACTTGAAGCACCGCAAGATCGCATCGAATTGCAGGGCGAGCTTCCGTCGCCGCTGAATCCGCCGGCGGGCTGCAAGTTCCATACGCGCTGTCCGCACGCGAAACCCATTTGCCAGAAGGAAGCGCCGGAGTTCGTCGCGATTACGCTCACGCAGAGCGTTGCCTGTCACCTTTATACAAAGGCCGGGAGCTAGTGGCGGTCAATCGCCTGCCGGGGCGCAGGCGAATTGCCTAATCATTCGCAGCGCGAAAATATTCCGTTGCGCAAGCGCGAAATAAAAGCCACGTGAACAATATAAAAATCAGCGTGCCGGTAATCAGCATCCGATACATGTCGACCGGCAGGTTGGCCAGTTGGGCGATGATCGCCACGATAAACACCGCGACATAGGCGATGCGTGCCCACGCATGCCCCATGAAGATCGCGATGGCAATTGCGATGTTGCTGATGCTGGAAAGCGCTTCGACGGCGATGGCCATCCGCATGGAGAAGTAGTAACTGGACCCCGAAATCGCGAGCAACGTAATCGGGTCCATGGCCATCAGAAGCACCCGCGCGAATGCCGCGAGATTCATCATGATGAGTACCCACGCAACCACGGTCAGCGAGGTGGGGCGGGGCTTTTTGAATAATCGTGACATGGATGACCGCGTTCAGCTCGGATAGCGACCGACACGCTATCACGGCAAACTCTCGCTGAAATCCCCACCGCTGCCAAACGTCAACGATTGATTGATAGACATCAACGCGAAATTACGCAGATGTCAACAGTTCGATAACGAACCGGAACGCTATTTCCGTATCTTCACCGTATTGCATGGGTTACGATATGTATTCCTTAATATTCAGATTTATGAAACGCGCTCGATATCCATTGCACGCCGGGGCGTCAGATCACCCTGCCCCCGGCCACGGCAATGCACTGGCACGCGTCCCCGCCTTGTGTCCGACGATCTCGTAGATCGACACCGCATCGTTTTCGAACGCCGCCGCCCAGTCGCGCAGATATTTGCACCACGTCTGAAAACCGCGCTCGTCGACGATCTGCCGCAACGCAGCTTCCTTCGTCCACAGATTCGCTTCCCATAGGCGCAGCGTGCGCACGCAATGGCGGCGCAGGTTCTGGATCTGCGATATCTCCAACCCGCCCTCGCGCATGGCGGAAAGCGCATAACCGAGGTCGGGCAGTTCGTCGTCGGGAAACACGTATCGGCTCGCCGATCCGCTCTCATGCAGGTAACGGTCGTCGATGCCGCCCGTCCCCGTCGACATGATGCCGTGACTCACGATCACACCGTCCGGCACGAGATGTTCCTGAAGCACCGACATGTACTCCTCAAGATTGCCGCGGCCGTCGCAATCGAACATGCCGAGGCTCGTGATGCGGTCAAAGCTGCCTTGCACATCCGGCCAGGCCTGCAGACGGATTTCCACGCGCTCCTCCAGCCCCGCGGCCTTCACGCATTCGTTGGCCCAGTCGAACTGGTTGCGCGACAGCGTGATACCCACGCAGCGCGCGCCGAATTTTTCGGCCGCGCGGATCACGAGCGCGCCCCAGCCGCAGTCGACGTCGAGCAGGCGGTGGCCCGGTTCCAGTCCGATCTGCGTGAGCACGTGGTCGATCTTGTTGAGTTGCGCCGTAGCGAGATCTTCGTCGCCGCGCTCGAAGCGTGCGCACGAATAGACCATGCGCGGG
>Ga0131853_10017655_pt1 | contig 12989 bp, 9 predicted proteins | sample TergutLab28metaG_FD_92764 | JGI IMG/M metagenome (GOLD analysis project Ga0131853, IMG submission 92764) | Labiotermes labralis P1 segment gut microbial communities from Petit-Saut dam, French Guiana - Lab288 P1 (version 2) (version 2) | ecosystem: Host-associated > Arthropoda: Insects >...
AGATTTTGGAGGTCCTTCAGAATTTCAGGGGGGGGGGGGTGAACATCCCAAACCCCCCCTCCTCGGTACACCACTGGTCACATAGGATGATAAATGTTGAACTTACATTACAGTTTTCCTATTGTATATTGGCATGAAGAACATGAATTCAATGCACATATTTTTCACATATTACAGGAGAACTGTCAGTTGCCTCCTAAATTCATATATTTTCACCGGTTGCAGCAAGATAACCGCATATATTCATTGACTTTTGGTATAGTGTGTGTATTTTCAAGTTTTTGCCCTTAGGTCATGGGGCTGAACATTTAAATTTTAATGTATCCTTTATGTACGGGGGCATGTGGTGGTGCAGTTGGTTGAGGCACTGCGCTTCGAGCCGGTAGGTCGTGGGTTCAGTTCCTGATGGTGTCATTGAAATTTTTCATTGACATAATCCTTCTGACCACACTGTGGCCCTGGGGTCAACTCAACCTCTAAAAGAAGTGAGTACCAGGAATATTTCCTGGGTGGTAAAGGTGGCCAGTGCATTGGGGTGACAACCTTACTGCCTTCATTTGACATTTGTCTTGAAATCTAGGATCCTCACCCTGCTTGAACCCCCAGGGCCTCTCCAGGCTTGTAATAGGATAGCTTATGCTGTATGTACATTTTATGGAGCCAAAAAATTTGAAATTGTGCAGTGTGTCTCTAGTAATACAGTGAGTGTATTGGTTAACTAAATGTATGGAATATGGTCTTTGGGTGGTAGCGGTACTTGTGTCCTGCATTAGGATGGGTGCCATCTAAAGGTTAAATTGCTTAAAAGAAGTATTTCGTGTAACATCACTTTTTCATGCTTTTTGAATTCAGAAATGAACTTCTGTAGTTCACTTTTTAGACACCAGACACAGTATACCTATACAGAAATTTTGTTGTAAATGTGAGGTATTTGTTTTGTTGCAGTATTTAAATTGTATTGGGATATTTTTAGTAAGAAAAAGTAAGTGGTTGCTAAGGGGTGAATAATGTTGACACCTAAGTGTCACTGAATAATTCTGATATTTTATGAATCATTGATGTTGCCCTGTTACATCACATCATACATTGAAGGCACATAATAGAGTTGTATTCTAGAAAGATGTGGGTGATAGGTTTCTTTCACCTGTCAGCATTATTTCTGAGGATTGATGATGCTTTTATCCATCACGTAGGAAGTTGGGTGTGACTTTAGAGCCATTCCGCTGTAGTCATGAAAGGAACGAAAATCCCTTGAGATGCCTGTGCTTATAACATTTGTAATATAATTTTGAGGGTTTTTGACAGAGGTCTGGTATCATAATATCAGGATGATTGCTGTACATTGGCCATTTTCTGAAACATAGATTATGTCTGCAGTGTTCAGTGACTTCCCCTTCTGCTTTCAAGTGAAAAATGAGGGGAGAAAGTACCCATTTAGTCAGGCACACAGCTGGGCCAACGGTAAGGAAATTAAGTGGAGATGATGAGTTTGTCTGCCATGCCATATTTTCAGTTTATGTCATGAGACTGACACACTGTGCAGTGTCCTGTGTGTACGTGCCCTTCAGAATAGGTATGAGCCTTGGCAGCAGAGATAAAATACACAGTCCTATTGGCTTGTGAAGCCTGAGTTGTTTATTCTTAAAACAACTTACTTGAGAGGTTAATGGAAGCAGCTAGAAGGTACCTCATTTCCCTCTTCACTTTTTAACTGAATACAGAGTAAGCAGGTCTGTGAAACACTGAAGGTGCAATCTGTATTCTAGACAGTGGACATTATCCAGGGAATATTTTTATATTGCTTGTATAACATTTGAAGCATGTCCTTACCTTGACAACTGTATTCACATGTTGCAGGCTCAGAAGTGTACCTTAGAGTTACATTACTGTAAATCTTGTTCTGTGTTCTGTTTGTAGATGGAGATGAGAAACCCTGGAAGGCGTTCGGTAAGTTACGATTTCCTATTGCCAGCTTGAATTTTGAGCACTTATATCTTAAAAAAATCCATTCATGTTGTTTTGTTTGTTTCATATGCAGGAATCTGGCAGCAGCTCGAACCAGCGCTCGCAGTCGTCAGCTCAGCCAAATAAATCTGGTGCCAAGCCGGGTTACAGTCCTTCCTACTGGAACCCCAATTGAACAGAGCAAGGCAGGTTTGGTGGATGGGGGGGAACATTTGCAGGTGCTTTGTGAATTATTTACCATTAAACAGTGCAAGGTGTTTCATACTTTGTGCAAATCAAACATTGATGATTAAAACATTTTTGTCTGCACTAAGGTTTCTTTATGAAAATATTTTAATCGGCAATGTATTATTTACACAAACTATGTCCAAAATCATCCGAAGAGAAGCCAACATTTTTCGGAAATCAAGCTCACAGTAAACGTAAATTCTTTCTTAATGGATTAAATTCTGTAGGTCACACTCTACTTCATGTAGTTGTTTGTGTTGTCATTCTTTGGTTCAAAGTGGCCACTTTTCCAGTAACCCTTGAGCACATTAATTTTGTGTGTTGTGGTATTTTGTGTTAGCTTCAAGTAAAGTGTGTAGGAGAATGCCATGCATTTGTATAATGAGGGACTATGTAGCAGTGTCATCCCTTCTCTTGTATAGAATGTTTTGATCATTGAGGAATTAAATTACTTGGAAATAATGTTACACCTCCTTATTTGTATTACTTAATAATATTTATCCACCTGTACCATCAAGCCTGTAGAAAATGTGTAGAAGAATTATGATTTCTTGAGCGTAAAAATAATTTGTTTTCAAAAAGGCAGTAGTTCTTTTCTCTCTTGCTGTCTCTCTTTAAACTTGAACATATAGAGTTTTGTATTTGCCTAATTGGTTTTTTGCACCCACATTGTATGTTCAAGTTTGATTGGACTTGTAGTGTGAATCTTAATGTACTTTTGAGAATTATATCTCAAACTGTGTATTATATGTGTAGTCTAGTATTATTTTGTAAGTGCGATCAACAGTGAATAACTTGAGATAAAGTACTAAATATGATGTGTACTATTTTCCTTCTGTATTTTCTATTGAATTTTGTAGTATGCAAGAATAATTTGCTATCACTGGTTATGCATAAGTAAATAAATATTAATATTATTTCATGGTACTTTTTTTGGTGCAAGTGAAAAACGCCTCAGTGGGTAGAACTTAAAACGTGTAGTGATATGACATTGTAAGTTATATGAACTTACAAGGTTGGTACGAGAATCTGGTGCAAGATGTGAAACATTAGACTCACAGTGTTAATGTACAGCAGTCAAAGTGAATATTCTCTTTTCATTTTTGCTTGTATTTCGTGTGTACAGTTCCTTTGCTGCAAATGAAATTGGACTCTTGGTGTGTTGGATACAATTTTTTAAGAGCTGAAAGTAAATCTAGCAGTACTAATGAAAGGTGTTATGAATAAATCAGTGGAATATGTTTGGATGGCTGGAATATCATTTTCATTGAACTGATGTCTTGAACATTTGACTCCGTGAACATCAAAGAGGTGCTGTCGATGATGTAGCATGAAAAGCTGCAGTAATAGAAAAGTGTTACTAGGAAGGTGTGGAAGGAAGGGGCAACAAGAAGTGACCAAAGTTGCAGTGATCATTACAGGTACTGTTCAGAGGTAGATGAGATGAGGTATGTATATTACTGTGGTGGGAAAACAAGGCTTATTATTGAGGGAGCATGAATAGATTTTTATTTAGTGGGCCTATAATTACTAGAAATTGAAAGAAAGAAACATGATTTTTATAAATATTATATCTGTTATTCTCTCTTCAAAATTGTGTAGCTAGGAACCCAAGAATATTGATTTTGATTCCACTTGTATTTTGGGTCAGGTAATTGTCACTTTTCCCCCTCCCTCCCAGCCCTACAGTACTTCAAAAAAGATTTTCAGGTAATATACAAATGAAGTGCACCTGTTAATTTCATATGGGTTTTAGATCAGAGATCTACAGATAATTTTTGGACCTAAGAGGGCATATCTAAGGGAAGATTGGGGAAGAGTCTATAAAGAGCTGTGTAATTTGTATTTGTCACCAAATTTTATTAAAGTGATCAAACCAAGAAGGGGGAGAGGTGGGCAAGGCATGTATGGCACAAGGGAAACATGAAAGATGCATACAAAAGTTTAATCATAGAAACTGAAAGGAAGAAACTGCTTAGAAAATCTGGACATATTTTAAAGAATTAGGATGTGAGGGTACAGACCGTATCCATCTGGTATATGATAGGTATCAGTCGAAGTATGTTGTGGACATTCCTGATTCTGTAGCAAGCAGCAAGTTCCTTGATAAAACTGAGTCACAAACAACTCTTGCCTGTAGACTTAGGATGGGAGATAGTAATAGTTTTACATGTGTCCAGCTTGTTTAAGTTTTATTTTGTGTGTTTTGAGCCCCTGATCCATTATCTCATTGTGATTTTTCCTTCATTTCAGGCTTTTCTCTGCTTAGTCTTCAGATCTGTTGTTGTCAAGGGCTCATGAGGATTGTACTGTAAGTGTGTAACTGTATGTCGACTGAGAAAGAAAACATACTTACATGTCATAGAATTAAAGACATTCCTGATTAATGGGTTTAAGGGCAAATCCACTGCACTGGGCTTTTGTGTCCTGATGCAACACTATACAAATCAGAAGGCTTAAACAGCAGTGGAAGTGTATGGAGTTTGCATTTTTTTATAAATCTGTGTTACAGATTTGTGTTTGTCTCTGGTGTACACGTTCACTCTCACAGGAATTGAATTTCACATGTGTATAGGAGTTGATATTTCATAAATTTAAAATGTTTGTTAACTATTTATTTTTGGCACTTCATCTTGAATATACACATAGAGTTACAGTATAAAAATTACTGCTGATTAATGGGTATCCATAACTTCTTGTTTAAAATGAAAGGAATGTTGGATTTGAACAAGTGCCCTAAACTTCGAGGGCTGGAAGCAGTAATTCTTGGAGGACTATGCTGTAATGCCTTTTTTTTTTTCAATAGCATTCTTTCATTGGATGAAACAGCAAGCATGAAGGTGGATGTCTCACCACCAGGAAGGATGAAATAAAGTTGTGCTCATTTTTATTGAAAAGGAATATTTTTGTGTTTAGTTTGGAATGTACCTGTTCTGTTTATAATAGTATTGCTGAAGAAGAAAGCAGTTACATTCAAATTCCTTTAATCTGGCTACTGATAATCCAGAAATACTTATAGTTCTGCACTTGAGGAAAATAGTCTCAAGACTGGATACATTTGGTCTGTGCCCAGATGTTTCACCATTGATGACCCACTCTGTGACCTTATCTTGCATTACCATGACTTTATTGAACCCTCTGAACTATTATAATTGCATCAGAAGATCCCATAATGAGTAAACAAAATCTTGCTGGCAAGAGGAAATAATGATTTCTAAGAAACTCGAAATAATTAAAGAGGTCTGAAGGTGGCAGAGCCACTCTTTTGTTTGCTTTATACATCAACAGATCATCAACTGTCTATGATGTAAAGAAACAGAAGGATCATTTATGGCATCAGACGAAAGTGTGAAAGGGTCGTTTCAAGCGATACACATTGAAACAACATAAATTAGCACAACTGAACAAGGTTTGTATGAGTGGTTGACAGCAGTGCATGCCAAAGGAGAACCTGTTACTGGGCGTGTGGTAACCGGAAAAAAAACAAAACAGGTCTGTCTGTGATGAAAGTAATAGGTACTGTCTAATAATCTGCCGCCCATCCTGTCACATGAAATGCTGCGGAAGTGAAACTGCGTGTCTGACATGATATGCTAAGGATGAGGCTTCACTGAGTAATAAATGCTGACCATCTTCATGATGCAGTTCGATCATTATTAAAGGAGACCCATTCTAATTGTATTTCTTTTAAATAGAGAAGTTTTGTGTGGTAGTGTATGAATTGTTTTAGGAACATTCAATTCCTAGTTCTGCACATCCATCCGGTGGGTTTATTGTGTTAAACTAGTTGCTTTTGCATACATGGTTACAGATTCAGAAATTATTTGGGCTATAAATGAGGCAGACATACAGATCAAAAGTCCACTTTCTTTTTAAAGGTGAATGTGATGGTCATAAAAGTGGTACTATATCAACAGAATGTTTGTTACAGAAAGTACACAGGACTTCCATATCAGAGGTGAATTTGTAGTACGGGTTCATTGTTAGGAAAGGAGCATGGGCTTTGTAATGCAGATACATTTTTCACATTTCTACACTATAAATAATGAGATTCATATACAATGTATATTTTGTGTTGAATTCATGGCATGAAGTGTTCCTCCAAGAACTGGAAGAGATTCAGTGTTTAATTTTAGCATTAAGTTCTAAATGCCAACACAACAGTAAGGTTGCAGTAATGTATGCTTGTTATTCTGTCATCAACTTGTCATTTCAAAGTGCAGGTTTAATCTCTGAGGCAAAATAGTTTCATATCTTAATCTCTAACCCTCCTCCTTTTTTTATGCTTTATCAGCTTTTCCTCATTCTCTTACATTACTTTTCCAGCCCTATTATTTGTCCATTTTATTGTAATCCATCTCCATTTCTTCCTTCTCTCTCTTTCCCAAGACCACAACATTTTCCCTGTAGTCGTATTCCACAAGCATTCACGACCTTTCATAAAATCTAGCCTCAATGGTGTCGTCCTTTGATTTAAAAACTACAGTAGGTTATTTTCAGACAACAACGGAAAAGGAACCAGACAGCATACAAGAGAAGCGCCCATTGTTCACTGCGGATGAACTCGCAGTGGCACGTTTGTTTACATTGTTCACTTCCGATTATTCATTCAGAGTGAACAAAAGTTAGCTTCGGCCAGTTTGTTTCATCCTTTGGCGTGGTTGATCACTTGTGATGAATAGGTTGTTAGTACTAGTTACTTTTAGTGATTGTAAACCTCCTCGATGAATGAAATGAGTTTGGGTTTTAACGTTGCACGCTTTTGCAGGGCCAGAAGTTGGGTTTTACTTTTTTTTTTAATACGTCTGACGGACAGTTATTGTAAATACAGTTTGTAGGCCCTATGGGCATGCCACGAGAAGTCGCTACACTGGATTGGCGGGGCTTTGTATCCCGGACACTGTAAGGGAAAGAAATCGGAAACAAGTAATGTCTGTGAGACGGGAACAGAATTAAAGTGTACAGTAAATGTCGTGCGCGAGATTTCAGGCTTCCGCCGCGAAGTAGATGAGAATTGCGCTCGTCTTAGATTCTTGACCCTTGAAGATGGGACAGAAAGGTCAGTAAGGAATTGCTACACGCAGCGAACAGCCCAGACGAGTGCATTTCTCAAGTGACCTGCGCATTCGCATAGTTACCCTTCCTTCCCGTCTGCTGCGTACACGTGACGCCCCGTGGCATGCGTATAATACATACAACTGTATATTGCGTCTTGTATAATATTTTATTTTTGTGTATGAGCCGTTTTTGAGGAATTTGATTCGATCATCAGGCAGACTAGGAGTTGTACAGGACGAGGGGATGCTGATAAGTCCTTAGCCCGACTAGGAAGGAAACAAGCTGCAGCGACCAAACTCGGGATTTATTCAACATATTCCCGATGAAGCTCTTAGCCCGTTGCTCTAACTTTTGCAAGCAACTCAAAAAAAAAATCAGAAGTTTGTCCGTCCAACCAGGTCTCCGCGGCAGCAAAGACCTCCGCGCCGGGCGAAAAATGGCGACCTTTCAATTGTTTCTTCAGTCCAGGGAACAGGTGGTAGGCCGACGGGGCCAGATCCGGAGAATAGGGTGGGTGATCAAGACATCGGAAGTCCAAGTAGGCCAGTTTCTTCTGGGTTGCAAGTGCCCGGTGAGCCGGGGCATTGTTGTGCAAGAACAAAACCCCTTTGGTGACCTTCCGCGGCGTTTTTCCTTCAAAATGTCCTTCATTTGCACCAGCAGAGATGAGTAATACTCGGCGTTGATAGTTTGGCCCTTTGGAAGATAATAAATGAGGATGCCATCTTGATCAAAAAAAAAATCGAGGCGATAATTTTTTCCAACGGATTATTGCACTCCGAATTTTTTGGGGCAGGGTGAGACGCTATGCCGCCAATCCATCGATTGTTGCTTTGTCTCTGGGTCATAGTGATATAACCAGGTTTCGTCCATGGTCACCAATCGCGACAGGAAATCATGTGGATCGTGCCGAAAAGATTCCAAATGTTGCTCAGACGACTGGCACCTTTGACGTTTTTGATCCACGTTCAGGCATTTCGGGACCCACTTCACGGAGAGCTTCTGCATGTCCAAATCTTCCTGAATGGTGGACCCATCCCGCTCACGTGAGATGCCCAGTTGCTCAGCTATTGATTTAGCCGAAATCCGGCGGTCTTCCAAGATTAGCTCCTGAATTTGATCGATCTCCGGGGTGGTCACTGTTTTGGGTCGTCCAGGACGAAGCGCATCACATGTGGAAAAATCACGTTTAAACTGGGCCACCCAGTTATTGGCGGTGGCATACGATGATACATGTTCCCGTAATGTTTCTATCAGAATGGCGTGAATTTCCTTCGGCGCCTTGGCTTGCAAGGAAAAAAAAACTTGATGTCAGCTCGCATCTCCATGTTGTTGAAATCGCGTACGTCGCCTGACATGCTTCTTTTCAGCCTCTGCAACGAGAATACACTTGCAGTTCGGCACATGAACAGACCCCTCTTTCTAACGACACTATGCATTCCGTCCTACGACATCGGGAAGTAGGTCGGGCTAAGGACTTATCAGCACCCCCTCGTATTTGATCTATACGAATCAAAATTAAAGTTTCGCTCAACAACTTATGCTGGATACACTCTCAGCACCAGCTATCAAAATCTTTGGAGCAGTTTTGAGCGGTTACATGCAGTTAACATTGTGTGTTCGTTTTATTATTTTTGTACAAATAAAAGGAGCGCGTTTCAACCTTCTATCGCCCCTTGCGTAATTGCCTTGAGACCTAGATGACCTTCGTATGATTATCACAAGCTGTATCATAACTTGGGTGATCGGCTCTCCCCCCACAACGAGAACCCCTTTTCGCTCCGCGTCAAAATGACGCTCTGCACCCAGTTTTGCAGTTTCATCCCATCAATATCGTCCTACTACTGCCACAGGAGGGATGCGATTGATCTCCGTATAAATTACTCTTAATATATTTCGCTCAGTCTTCTTTTGTGTTGGGTGCAGTTGGATTCGTTGTTGCAGTCTGCACAATTATGAGCATACATATCTTGTCCTTCGGCATGTTTTGGCGGAACTAAATACATGTCACTATTACTACAAGTTCTGTCAGTTGTTAAGTGTAATTTGCTTCGAATTATGTCGAAGGCCACTTTACTAAATAATCTCGAGAGTCACTAATTTATTTGACAACGCTGTCAGTAATTCAGCCTAGAACTAACAGCATGAGTCTCCAACCCGCGGACCGCCAGTTTGTATTAGACTGTTCGGTATACCACATAATGTTATTTTTACGTGTGCGGCACTTGCCATAAAAACGTTGGAGACCCTATGTAGCGGAACATTAGCAGACTGTTGGACCATCCGCTGTGTGAAGGGATTCCTGTCCTTCAACCCTCTCGTTTTTACCCGTCCCTCCAGATGTGACAGCTTCAAAGCTTTACGAGGACTCGATATTTGGAAACTCCATTTGGCATTATGCTTACAAAATTTACGGTTTCTTTCGGTGAATAAATAAAGGACTTTAGGTTATGCTGTGGGCGGGTTTTTCCCACGAAAATATAAGCTTAGTTTCTGAGAATTTAAAATTATTCAGCCAACGAAAGTAAAACCCTTTCGTTGTCCGGCCAGTCACTAGAGGGAAGGTGTTGAAGATGTCGCCCTGGAGTGTGAGGGTTGAAAGTGCAGAGGGGATGATTTTGGGAGGAGTGTGGTGTTTAGCGGACATAGAAGTGAGCAGTGCCAAGACTGATTGTTTAAAAAAAACACAATTTGTATCAATAAATCATCTAAAATTACAAAAAAAGAAAAGTTGATATCAACAAATCAGCTTAAATTACAAGGCGCCTGAGAAATATGCTACCGAGGAGTTAGCCGGCTACAACATAAGAGACGCGAAAACTGTGGGGCCGGATAAAGAAGGAAAGCCTACTTCCACCACCACGACCATCCAGCATCGGTGACTTGCTGCTAACAACCCTGTTCACTCTGCGAGCCGCCGCACAACCGACCCGGCACGAGCTGACACCGGCGGTCATATATGATCTGTGTCAGCAGTCATCTGCAGCAAGGGTCAGCAGCCCTGTCCGCACGGTGTAGACCGTGTACCCCGAGTTCTACGGAAACGACAGGTACATAGGTTATAAACTGTGTGTGTTTGTGTAGGTGTAAGGTATAGCTTGGGGGGGGGGGGGCATGGCGGAGCGAAATTTGAGAAACCAGACAGTTTCGGCGTCTGAAACTGAAGACATTGAACGTCAATCACATAGCCTAAATGAAGCAGACGAGGTCGAGGCTGAAGTGGGAGTTCCAAATAACTGAGGCACGATCGCGGTTCAAAAATCCTCGACAAGGCAGGAAGGGGATATGCCAAGAAATATACGGGAGTTTTTATTAGATATTGTAAGTAGTTTTAAAGCAGCTGTTGCTACCGCGGTGGAGATGTTAAATTCTAATTTTTAAAACTGAGAACGCTAAACTGGCGAAGGACATCACTTCGAGTCTGACGACACGGTAAACGTTGAAATTCCAGGCAGAACCCCAGAAACTTTCGGACGAATTAATGGCAAAATTTCGGTGATAGTTTAACTGAAAGAAAAGTTATAAACGAAAATTCAGGATGAGGTAACACATGTCACAGGGTGAAGAATAACAACCAACTAGGTGCCACTTATTATTTTATTGTACTTCTTATAGGCTCAACGTGTCTCAGGCACTACTACGCCCGTCATCAAGAGCTCGCGACTATAATGTTGATTATCACATTGGTCGTTTCGTTCTGTAAAGATGGAGGAGGTTCTTAGTGGTGTATGTTCGGTGTGAAGTTCTTTGTCACTTGGTTGTAGTTGGTAACGTGTTTCTGTTAATATTAATTGTTGTGATTTTTATGCGTGTTGATCGTAGTGTTCTCTTGTATGTAGTGTGTTTCATTAGTGGAGTGGTAATTCGATGTGTTGTTAGTGTTAATTAGTATTGTGAATCTGAAATTGTACATATCTTGATTTGCTGTAGGTTGTAGGTTAGGTGCAGTTAGGCTAGAGTAGTGTCCGGGCTGCAGGCTAAAGCACAATTGGTCTTTTCATGTAGTATGTGGGGGTTGGAGGTTAATGGCCCCCACATACTGCATGAAAAGACCAGTCGTGCCTCAGCCTGCAGCCCGGACACTACTCCAGCTAAACCTCCAACCTACAGCAAACCAAGAACGAAACGACCAATGTGGTAATCAACATTATAGTCGCGAACTCCTGATGATGGGCATAGTAGTGCCCGAAACATATTGAGCCTATAAGAAGTACAGTAACATAATAAGTGGCATCTAGTTGGTTTTTATTCTTCAGTTATCACAATTATGCACGGTCCAATAAGCATCAAATGTCACAGGTTCTTTCGGCCTTACGCAATGATACTGACGAGCTGCTACAAGTGAAAGGGACTATAGAAACTATCGGTAATGATTTGCACGAGAAAACTGATACTTTTATTGTAGACACCAGGAAGGAAACTGACAGTATTTCATTCGAAGTGAACGCTGCTACTAATCTGCTGAATCTCTAGTTGAAGAAATGCACAAACACAAGCACCGAAAACGAGTTGAAGATCGTAAGGCAGGATGTCTGCAGTATCTGCCGATCGCGTCGCATGGCAACTTTAGGCAGTTAGTGGTAGCGTTAAGGTGGTGGAGAAAGGGGTTGCAGAGTTTCAGGTAGTGGTAGAAGGAAATAAGTCTGACCTTCGGAAGGGAAATTCAGAAATTAACGCTTTGAAAGCACAGTTAGCAGTAGGCAGCAGGGATGCCAGTCGATCAGCTGATTGCAGAGCCGGCGAATTTCAAACTGTTGGTGACCGAAGTGCCCACCTTGAATTAAACCTTTCAGCCCAGACTTAGCTTTCGGAGTCCTCTAGTCTAAGGACAGTACATGGTGTGAACTATGGGAATTGTAATGTGCATTATGCTTTTGGGTCGCATGCTTCATAACCGGCTGTTTCAACACATGGCAGACACTGGACCACCGGTGCACGCCGGTGGATTACCTTATTGCTAGTGACGTGAAATTGCCTGACATCATCGGCTGTTCGAAAATAAATCTCATTTTTCATCTCAGACAACTACTTGCTTTTGAAAGCGGTTCCTAGGGACCTGCAGCTATCCCTCGCCATCCGTTCAATCACGGATCCCTTGGCGCATTCATGGTTAATTTTAGTATCCCACACTTTAAAATGTTATGAGGACTTTAAACCGACTTTTGACAGTAATTTTTGGAGTATGGGTGCTCAGAGCCTGGCAAGGTGTTCCATCTATTGTGACAAGTACTCTATAGCAGTATTGCGACAAAATGTCGACTCACCTTTTTAAAAGTACGCTGTGTTGGCCACGTATTTAGAACCGAGTATTCCTGACTACGAATTAATTAGTGCACTGCAGTTCCACTTCCCTCCCTTTATTCACTGGATTTTAGCAACTGGGCCACTGCAAACTGTACAGGATGCAGTGGACGTGCTAAAAAGATTAGATAGGATGGACGATCATGACCCAGCTCCGAGACCAAACCCGGTGTCTCAGCCCAGAACTAATCCATGACATACCTTTCAGTCTCTGCGGAACGAGAGAAAAAAGGAAAATAAACTCTTAGTGCAACAGACTTACTATTCGCGAGCTTCAAATTTCACAAGAAGCGGGCGTAATTCTCCAAGGTCATATACAAAGGCTAGGTCGAAATTTGGCAACCGCGCAGAAAGATAGGAGTGCCCTCAAAACTGACACGGCCCGAGGACCTACGGAACTTGAACCCTAACGCGCCTGTGTGTAGTCCAGACCTTCG
>Ga0131853_10017657_pt1 | contig 12988 bp, 9 predicted proteins | sample TergutLab28metaG_FD_92764 | JGI IMG/M metagenome (GOLD analysis project Ga0131853, IMG submission 92764) | Labiotermes labralis P1 segment gut microbial communities from Petit-Saut dam, French Guiana - Lab288 P1 (version 2) (version 2) | ecosystem: Host-associated > Arthropoda: Insects >...
ATCCCCCCCCCCCCACCCTCGGAGAGGAGAGCTTAGGTAGTGAACTGGGCAGGGAAATGAACGGTGCGTCCTGAGCGAGTAGACTGTGGAGGCCAAGTCGTAGCAGGTTTCGCTGGATCACTGTGGGGCTGGGCCAGTGGGCTGCCGGTGTCGTGTCGAGTCCCTTCCAATACGTAAGCTGGCTTTACTCGGTCCGCTGATACATTGACCTGCCGGCCGCGCGCGACAATTGTAAGAGTTTTGTCAGTGCGGGCAATGGCCTTGTGCGGACCGCTGTATGGTGGCTCCAAGGCGCGGCGAGTGGCGTCCTGCTGCAGGAACATGTGGGTCGAGTCCCGGAGATTCTTGTGGATGAATGTGGCCGGGGATGCATGGCGTGCTGCCGGAGTTGGTTGCAGCTGGTCCATGTGGCGGCGGAGCTGCTGTATGAAGGTTGATGCCTCCACATTCAGGGCGGCTGGTGCAAGGAGCTCACCGGGGACCCGCAGGGGCTCGCCATAAATGAGCTCTGCCGCGGATGACTGCAAGTCCTCCTTGTAGGCGGTGCATATGCCGAGTAGGACTAATGGCAACGCCACGATCTACGGCTCGTCCGCGTGACACATGATGGCGGCCTTCAGTGTGCGTGCAGCCGTTCCATGAGGCCATTGGCTGCGGGGTGGTGGGGGTTCGTCCTGCTGAGGTGGATGCCACACATCTTCGCTAGGCTGTGGAAGAGCTGCAACTTGAACTGGCGTCCTTGTTCGGTCGTGATTGTCTGTGGACACCCAAAGTGTGCTATCCAGCCAGAGAGCAGGGCACGTGACACTGTTTGTGCTGTGATATCAGGGATGGGGAAAGCTTCTGGCCAGCGCGTGAAATGGTCTACGGCTGTGAGGCAGTATGGAAATCCAGCCGAAGAAGTTAGAGGTCCAACTATGTCAATGTGGACGTGTAGAAAGCAGGCAGGAAGGAGGGTGAATTTGCCAACTGGAGTAATGGTGTGGCGGGAAACTTTGGAGCGCTGGCAGGGTTGGCAAGCTCGGGCCCAGGTGCGGCAGTCCTTCTGAATGGCTGGCCACACGAAGCGTTGGGAGACGAGCTTAGCCATTGCCTTAATCTAGGGGTGGCTGAGGGAGTGCAGGGATTTGAAGATCCGAAGGCGGAGAGGAGATGAGACATATGGGCGAGGTTTACCAGAAGCGGTGTCACAGTTCAACTCGACTGAGGTGCTGGGGATTAGGATTCTTTCGAGATGTGGTGCTGTGGTACTCACCAGCAGTGTCTGTAGTTCATCGTCCTTCTCCTGGGCTGCGGCAAGCGCCTCGTGTGTCACTGGAGCGGTGATTACCTCAACCCGGGAAAGTGCATCAGCGACGACGTTGTCTTGGCCGGAAATGTGGCGGATGTCTGTGGTGAACTGAGAGACGAAATCCAGGTGGTTAAACTGGCGTGGCGAGCACATGTCCCTCTTCTGGTGGAAGGCGAAGGTGAGCGGTTTGTGGTCCGTCAGGATGGTGAAATGCCGGGCCTCCAGCATGTGACGGAAGTACCTCACGGCCTCATAGATCACCAGGAGCTCCCTGTCATAAGCACTGTACTTTTGCTGTGCCGGGCTCAGCTTCCTGGAGAAGAAGGCGAGGGGCTGCCAGACGTCTTGCACCCGCTGTTGGAGGACGGCACCCATGGCGGTGTTTGAAGCGTCCGTGACCAAGGCGAGTGTAGTGCTTGGATGTGGATGAGCCAGGAGAGCAGCTTGGGACAGGCTCGCTTTACACTCGTTGAAGGCTGCGACGAGTGCGTCGTTCCAGGTAACAGGATGGGAGCCCTTGACTTTAGGGCCGGAAAGGACGTCGTGAAGAGGGGCTTGGATGGTGGCTGCTTGTGGAAGGAAACACCGATAGAAATTTAGCATTCCCAAGAAACGTCAGAGTTGACAGACGGTCTTGGGAGGGGGACAGGCTTGAAGGTCTGTGACATGTTCTGGAAGGGGTTGAGATCCCAGGGATGAGATTTTGTAGCTGAGGAATGAGATTTCGGGAACACGGAAAACAAATTTGGACGGGTTTAGGAGGATGCCAAATTTTTTAAGTTGAGGAAAGAGGGTGCGGAGGTGTTCCTCGTGTTCTTGTGGGAAGTGGCTAAAGACCAGGATGTCGTCTATGTAGGTGAAACAGAAATTTAGGTCTTTAAGGATTTCGTCCATAAAGCATTGGAATGTTTGGGCAGCGTTTTGGAGGCCAAAGGACGTGAAGGGAAATTCAAAAAGGCCGAAAGTTGTGGTGATTGCTGTCTTTTAGATGTCTTCAGGGTGGACAGGGATTTGATGGTAAGCTCTTACCAGGTCAATATTAGAAAAGTGGTGCAGCTGGAAAGGCGGTGGAAGTAGTCCTGTATGTGTGGGACTGGATACCTGTCAGGGATGGTGCGAGCATTAAGGGCTCAGTAGTCTCCACAGGGCCTCCAACCGCTGTCCTTCTTCGGCACGAGATGGAGAGCGGATGACCATGCGCCCTCGGCGCGTCTGGCAGTGCCATCCCGCAGCATGGCTTCGAACTTGGCCTTGGCGACGGCCAAGCGGTCTGGTGCCAGGCGGCGTGGGCGGCAGGCTACAGGTGGGCCGGTTGTTGTGTGGGTGTGATGCGTTGTGTTGAGCTGGACCTCGCGGTGGCTCCCTGCTGGCTTGGTCAGCCCCGGGAATTCCTCCAGGAGACTGTCTGGGGGCGTACCTCCCGCGATGACTTTCACACTGGGGACTGATGGTGTTGCGATGAGACTTGGTGCTGACAGTGATGTGACCCCGTCAAGCAGGCGGTTGTTCCTGCAGTCGACGAGGAGTCCATAATGGGAGAGCAGGTCCACCCCAATGATGATGGGTAGGTCCACGTCTGCTATCACAAAACGCCATGTTAATTCGCGCCGTAGTCCCAGGTTCAGGCTCCTTGATGCCCATCCATAGGTGGGAATGGTGGTCCCATTTGCAATGTGCGTTCCCTGTGCCCCGGCAGGAGCCTTCGTGGGAAGACGCACAGGTCCGACCCAGTATCCACTAGGTATCGCTGTTTGGAGTAGCGGTCCATAACGAAGAGGCGGCCAGAGCTGGTGATGCAGACGTTAGCCGCCATTAACATCCGCCGGTGGATTTTGCCTGCTGGCGGGATTCTCTCTGTTGGCAGGAGTCTCTCTGCTGCCGAAAGTCCCTCTGCTGGTGGGAGCATGGTGGGGAGCATTTTCGGGATTCGTCCCCAAACTGCCAGTGGTACCAGCAGATGTTGTAGGGCTGCAGAGAGTTGTCGGGGTTGCTGCTGTGGCTATCTCTGGAGTGTGATCGGTGGCGGACTCTGGAATGCGGGCGGCTGTGTATTTGGGATGCCCGCAGTAAAGCAACCTTTCACGAGAGCTCCTCGATCCACTCTAGTAGCCCGGCTGTGTTGTCGGGTGTCGAAGGGGAGATGCTCGCTGTGGTGGACAGAGGCGTAACCTCGCAAATTCTGTCCACGAGGTGGGAGGCTGAATCGAGACTGCCCTCAGTCTGGCCGGCAAGAATGGCTTGCACGTGCAGTGGGAGCTGGCTGGCCCAGATGGTGTGAAAAAAATCATCTGTGACGTCTGGAGCTAGGCTCTTGAGGTGCTGGAGAAACTGTGATGGCTTCCGGTTGCCCATTTCCTCATGTGAGAGGAGCTGTCTCACGCGCTGTTCACGTGAAGTGGACAACTGGCACACCAACTCTGCCTTGAGCTGATCGTAGGGCTCCTATTCTGGTGGTGAAGAGATGATGTCTTCCACCTCGGCCACTTGGTGCTGGTTGAGTTGTGACACCACATAATTGAACTTGGTTCGCTGGCGTGTGATGCCTGCCAACTCGAACTGCACCTCAGCTTGAGCGAACCAGATGGTCGGTCAATCGGGCCAGAAAGGCGGCAAGTGCACAGCGACTCTGTACACCACTGAGCTGACAGTCTCGTCAGTTGTGCCCATCATGCTGTAAAGTGCAGTCGTGTTGCTCGTCGGGGTCACCAATATATGTGGGATACTGTAGGATTGTTACAGTGACAATCTCTGTAAAACACATATAATGTTATTTTATTTTGTCTTGAGCTTGTACAGTACGGTTTTTCGCTTGTAGTTGTGAGTATACTCAGTCTAGCCTTCCTCCGGGGCTCTGCACGGCATGACAGCTCGGTTGAAAGTGCGCAGTGCGGTTGCGCGGTCTGGAACCCAGGCCGGTGGCAGCACTGTCCGGTCGGTGGTGACAGTGGACAGCGAAGTGCGTGACTGAGTGTGCGCCAGGTACATGGCGGTCACGAGTCTGGTCGGCGACGATTTTAGTGGGCAGCGCGGCAGACCGGTCCTTCTTGATGTTGGTCAGCTGCCCATTCCTTCTTGATGATGCTGCTGGCTAGTACTTCTTGAAGTTGCGGATGGCTAGTCCTTCTTGATGGGCCTCCTTCTTGATGCAGGCATTGAATGACCTCAGGCTGGAAATGTGGTCATTTTTATACAGACTTCACGTGGTTGACCTGCCCTGCCATTGGTTAGTTGGCAGATTAGGTAGGTGTGGCTTGTGGAATGAATACTCGTGTTGAGGTGCTGTGATGGGAAGCTGCACTTGGTTTGTAGCTGTGAGTGGAGATGGGTTACCGAGAGAGAATAATTGGAGAGAGGGAGAGAGAGTGTGTTGTTGTGCTGTCTGGCGGAGAACTGGACGGAGGAAGGAGAGTTACAATGTGGGTGTCCCCACAGATCTATGGTATCATCTTATGTTTGTAGAGATTATATGTACATGTACACTTAGCTTATAAATATACAGTGTGAAACTTTTATAAATGTAGTATCTATAGTTACAGTGGGTTCAATGATCTAAGACTATACACAGTATAGTTCCTATAGTTATAGTGGGTTCATTGATATAATCACTTTGTTATTATATTTACTATTATAATACATCAAGTTTGGCTTCCATAGTTTGTCAGTTCAGTATCTGAAGTGAAACTATTATAGGATGGAATAAAAGTGAGGTGGGTAAGGAATGTAAATTAGCAAATAGTAGTGTGGAAAAAACATACGAGAAAATTAAATTAAAGTAAGATAATATTGAAGCGCTCAGGTTGGATATTGTTCTTCTGGTGTTGTTGAGTTGTGCGTGTTCCAGTTGAAATGTTCAAAGTATAGGGCTTCAGACAGTCCACAGTCTATGTGTGTAATGGTGTTGAATTTCGAGGATGGTGGATAGATAAAAGAAAATTCAGCAATGTGATCAGACAGCGATTCCTGTAGCAAGTGACAACCAAGAATGTCCCCCAAAGCATCCAAACCCCCAGATTAAATAGCATCAGAATTGGGGGCAAGTAACATCACAGGGCATTGGTTATACCAGACGCGCTACCAAATATGGTCATAAGTCCCCAAAATACAAGCAAAACTGCAGCTGTCTTAATGGAACATTTCAATCAAGCAACCCTTAAAAGAAAGTTTTAAACAAAGGGGTAAGCGAGAAATTCTCCCTAAGATTGGGTGAGTAGTTGGCACATGTGTGTCATTTCCTGTGACGAATGACACACACACACACACACACATGCGCGCGCACCTTGCATCTTAAAGCATAGCTGAGAATAAATGGTCGCTTGGCAAAATTAAAATCGCCGGACGCGACATGTGTTTCCTTCTGTGCTAGTGTTAGATTTTGTAGCTTTCTGTCTAGGGTCTTATACTTCGAATTAATATCTTTGCAGAGTTTTTCTTCTATTGTGTGTTTTATGTGTGGCCACCAGCTGCCGCAAGTGTTGGCTAGGGTCAAGTGTAACTGGTACAGTTGTAAGTTGATTTGTTGTTTCTTAGAGTACAGATATCCAATCTTGTCTTTAAGTCTTATAGTGGGTAGTTTTTTCTGAGTGTGTTTATAAGCCGGGGAGGTGTTTGGGACTTTTATGTTGGCATAGGAGGGGGTTAGCTGTTTTTTGAGGCACTGTTTGTTAAAACAAATGTTAGTATCGCATTTGTATAACTTACTTAACAAGTTTTCATACTTATGGATGGAGCCTCGACTGGAATTTAGAATCATAAGTTTCATTATCCCCATTCTGTTCATAAATAAACTACATTGGAGTGTATGTACTTCATGATGAATGAATTCTTTAAACATGAAATAGCATTTATACTGTCTTGCAGTATGTTGTTAAAAGTCATGAGCCATCTCTTTTTATTCCTTAATTGTTCATTTATAAGTACAGACAGTATCTATTTGGCTTAATGTAGGCCTACTCTTCCTATTTCTGTATGTTGTAATTTTCTGTTACTGTCTTCTACCTGAACAAATGTACTAAAAACAGTGTTTAATGGAAATGTGCAGTCATGAAACTGCTGCATTTCTACTCATATTACCTTCAGATATTCATCCTTTGGAATGTCCCAAAGGGCTCTGCATACTTCCTTTACTATAATTCCGACTGTGCACACAGATACGCGAAATAAGTACTGTAGAATGCAGTATGATTCACCTGGAACATATAATTAATTCATTAAAAACCGAAAATCATAGGAGCCAACATGCAATTACAATGAGAGCAAATTAACACTGTGTGTATTACTTGCCTGTTGCCAGAAAGCAAAGTGTTAGTATCACCCCTTCCTCCAATAAAATTGCGTTTCTGCTTGACAGTCATGGGGTCCAGCATGTTCACAAGGCTCTGAACTTCCACAGCTGACATTCTTGTAAAATTTCTAAACTGGTGAGCATCTTCAAGCTGCAGTTCACGTATCAGCTGCGTGTATGCCCCCTTTTGGCCACGTCTTCTAACCCAGTTCTTAACCCAGCACTTTCTTTTCAATTTCCTTCTCTTATTAATTGCTAATGCTACATAAACGGCAGCCAATAGCTTTACTTCGCGTAAGTGAGCCATTCTAATTAATGGCTAAATATCAGTGCACTTCCTCACTTCGTTCCCACCTGTTCACAATCAGCTGACGCGAACACCGCCATGTTCTTGCTCTGTAACCGGCAGGTGTTTACTCTCACATGTATACGGAAACTTCGTACTCTGAGAGGTGTCGCAGTTCCGGTGCTCTCAACAGCAATCGCAAAAAGCCCGCTAGCCAGGATTTACTCTCACGTCTAAACGTTGTCGCTAGATGCTCTCGATTGGACTCGCGAAAATTTACTCTCTCACATAACACCACCTTTATGACACAACACTGTATTGTATTTTATCATTTCATCAATTCATAACTCTAGCTAACACAAATGTAAACTCCCTAAAGATGGTATATTAACACCGAAACATGCCGGAGTAATTTTAATATAAATTTACAGTATTTGTTTTTGCATATGTTGGTATATAATAAACATTTATTCTTCAATACGCACGGTATGAACATAAAAGTCTTCAATGCTTAGATAATCTTCTGACTAGTATGTACGGTGGTCTGAAAGGGGTACATGCATTCTTGAGTAAATCAGAATACAAGAAGACAACTGCTCATGCGTCCTTTGGTTTTCTGTGAATGCCTAAAGAATTACGTTCAAAAAATGACACAGAAATAAGGAGCCTTATAACAGAAATCGAAAGGCCTGCTCTCCCAATGTGCAGAAATTCAGTCCAGTCCAGTACACAACATCACTTCAGTGCTATTAATGATGTATTATTTTAATGTGTAAAAAAACATTACCTAAATACATAATTTTATACCTTACATTTATTATAGATAACACAACAGTTTTATAACGATGCCTTGATGGTAACTATTCTTGCAAACTATATTTCATAGAGTACATCTATGTGTACGTATGTTCATAATCCATTTCCGTACCACATTCCACATACCTTACTCCATGGTCCATCAGTTACTGCAATAAAACCGCAACCTAATGAACGCCAAACGTCATCAACCGCTGAATATCTTCCCAATTGCAGCTAGCCGTAACAACTGCAGTCCATGTCGCAACAATAGAAATCCTACCTGACACAACGAGTCCATAAGCGGTACAATATATAAATTACCAACCAGCCCTTGCCCTCGAAACCTGCCGACAGGCCCATAATGTAGCAAGAAAGAAAAAGAAGAATCTTCACAAACCAGGCCTACGTTTTCATTAAATACATCAGAATACTATTTGAAATGTGTATCTATCGTCAAAGGTGATATTTTGCCTGACAGCGGCAGTTTCTGTAAAACATATTGTGAAGATAAATGCTGTGAACAGTATTCACATATCGCTGCTTATGATGAAAATATAACACAAAATTGACATTTTACAGCACAATGTTCAAGGATAGAAGATTCTTAACTTATGACGGCAGTTTCTGCACAGTCACTTGCGAAAACATAAGATGTGAAGGATACACACATATCCTTGTAATTGACATTAAAGTGATCAGATATTTTACGACATAATGATCAAGGACAGCCTACAGCTAACCTTCAAACCATCCCTTCTCCTGTATGCTTCATGTTAATGCTTTCAGTTATACCTCCACAGAGAAATTTTGTACTGTTTTCCTTCTTTCCACACTGAGTTACACATCATGCCAATATCTCCATTTCAAATAATAAAGCAACACATCAACCATTCCCCATTCCACACTTTGTTAGGTACAAACACAAAAACAGAACGTTACTGCTAACTTCAATTTAAATAATTGAGATTAGTAACATTTTATTGATTTTCAAATCGACGTACCTTCCAAATACTGGGCGGGGAATGTGTACCTTGACAGTCATTTATGTGACACAGAGGAAAGGCAATGAAATGGGGACAAGCAGAGACAAGGAAATCCCGATGGGTAATGGGTAAAACCAAAAATAAAGGTAAAGTTGTGCTTGTGCATGCCATAAGCACATAATGGATGAAGGTGCAGCTCCACGTACTCTTCAACATTGGCATTAGATGACAGTGAGGGCGGAAAAAGGGCCCCCCCCGACACCAATAAATAAGATTAGGTAGGTTCCCTTGACGGCCTGAACACGATGGACAAGAGACACATCACTTGCTTCTACCAGCAATTGACCCACAATTCCACGTTATGACCAGACAGCAGCCCACTCACTAGGCTGACTACACAGTCCCGTTTCCCGATGAGTAACAGGATAGTACTTCAAAACTCATCTCCATTGTTAGCAACACGTTACGACTTTAATGACAAACATTCCTGTCAGTTTAGCCGTCGACATACTGTAGCATCAATCAACTTGTGCGGTATGTTCAGATAAGGCGGCAAACTCTGTCACAAGTCGGAACACAAGAGACTTCCACACTTTCAGTTGGCGTCATTAAATACACGAAATGCCCAACAGGCTGAAGGCATGGAACTGCAGAATGACGTAAAAGTATTCTTATAGGATAATGAATATCCAACACAAAATACACTGAAACTGGCTATCTCCCACTGTAGCAGGAAAAAAAATGACTACTCTTAAGTGGCAAATTACAGGTATCATACTGTAGCCAGACATAAGCGTGTGGGCTACAGAAAAAGGGAGGAGGCAAAAAATACGAACTTCAAGCCCGTCGTGGGATAGACGCGGTCAGTAAAGCAATTAGGCTGAGGGCTGGTCGGAGTATCGGGGTTCTACTCCCAATGGGGCAAGAGGTTATTTTTTATACCGAGTCCAGACCGGCCCAGGAGGCCACCCACACCTCTTCCTATTCACTAGATAATGGAAGCTGTGTCCCAGGAGATAAGGAATACCGGGAATAAAACCGACCACTCAGCTCCATCCAGTAAAAGTGCCCGGAGCCATACCTCCACTCTCCAAGGCTTCTGCATGACCTGGTGCTTAATTAACCATAGGGGAACATCACCCTTTGTACCTTCAATAAACCATCATAAGGTTAAACGTTGATAGTACCGTGTCTGAAGTCAACTTTCTACCGTATGATTACAGTGAAACAAGATGGAAAAACGAACACGAAGATGTGAAGTTTTCCTTGTAGTGTATTTGAAGTTGAGTGAGCACTTTTCAGTTAAATGCTAATTGCTCAAATTCTTACCACATACGAGAACGTGTGAAGTTATGGGCTATGCTACTTTGCTTCAGATGGTCCGCGTCATCGATTTTCAAACTGGATACTACTTGGTTTGCGTAGCTGCAAAATAGAAGTCAGTCGAAGTTAGGTCTCGAGATCTAAGTGGCCAAGATTTCGGGCTTTGTAGTCCTCAATTAGTTCATCGCTCTGGAAAATGTTCATGTATACAGTCACAACAAATCTCAGGATACCGAAATTCACGTGTTACCAGAAATTATAAACCATACAGGAATTTCTGAACAATAATGGCCCCATGTCTCTACGCAAAGATTGTTAGTGAAAATCTAAGTAAGGATTTATTTATACGGTGGACAAGAAGAGAACATTCGCAACATTGTTCACCTTGACATTCAGACCTTGCTTTTATGTGAGACTATGTAAACTACAACATGCCAAGTACGAAAATTGACGATTCATAATTTTTAGGCCAGACATTCCCATTGTATTACTTTTAATACACCAGTAAATGCAACAATAGCAACCAGAATCCTTGCACAAATTTTAAGCTGATGATTAATTAAAAGTTGTGTATAGACTCTGGTTACTATAGTTTCATTTACTATTATATCGACAACACAGACTACTCGCAATACAGAATCAGAGACACTGTAAAATGTACAACTAGTGTTGTTCTCATTAGCGTAGGTCTAAAACATGAAGACGTGAGCAGGATAATGAATGGGTATCAAATTTACTGTTAACACACGTAATCCTGCTCTTCAGCTTCATGTTTCTTCCAGTGTTTCTATGTTCATTAATTGTAACAAACTAACTAAGTCTGAAAGATAGAAAACATTATAAATACACAATTTGTGAAGCCACTTCATATTGAAGGTTCACACGTCAGCAGAGGCGAAGCACCCCGACTTTGTGTCAAATAAAAATCACGACTGATTTTCTCTTATTCACAATATGCTCACTCACTGGCAGTCTTATACACGTTCTGCAAACAACGTAAAAGGTCTATAAGCATGTTCTGCAACAATGTAAATAAAATTACAACAACAGTAACTGTTTTTGACTTGACGAACAACATTTCGAGTATAATGGTCTGTTTTTAACTACAAGGAGGTGTACTCTCAGGTCTTTAGTGGCAGCATTTAGGCTTGCGCCAGCACCATTCGCATCCAGGATATAAGTTTAATATCGGGCTATGTGTATGACATCCTATGAACAGAACAGCATTTCATGTCGAATACATCTCTTACCTTACCGGTTCAATGAAATGTCTTATTGTTAAATGACTTAACAAAATGTCTATCACCTTGCAGACACTGCACAGGCCTGCACCTCCTCAAACCATGTACGTCTATCATCCTAGTCGTCCTTTTTGTTACTTCCGCCTCTGAACTTCTCCTTATATTTCTTCTTCAAAAAATTTCTCGCCTTTTTCCACCCTTCTCTCCTTTACAGGCCACAGCCTCCACCAAGCTCTAACACAGTCCGTTTCCTAACCTCCACTGCCTACATCTGTACATTCCCCCTCCCCCGCACCCCCATGTCTTTTATTTCTACCCTAAAGAAGAGCGGGGAGATTTCTCTGAAACGACAGCACGTACCTACCATAATGCACTAGACCATTTGAGAACACGCTCAAAACATATAACATTCTTATGTTAAAACACAGTGCCAATGGCAAAGGAGCTTTAAAACAAATGGCATGATACAAAATCCGGCAAGCATTACAGTTGTTTCCTTACAGAGTAAAGAAACGACTGTAATGTAAGTACTAATCCCGCCGTGCACCTGAAGGGACATACCTCTGATTGGTCAGCAGCTAACCACATCGACAGCCGAAACGGTATGTCCTGAATACGTTGTCGAACCCTTTGATCACTCGAAATACAGCCCTGGCTGATGTCTTCAATTTGTTTCACAACAGTACTGCAGAACCAAGTTTAAAGCATTATAATAAAACATGTGTTCACACATCCCTTCAAACTACGCAATACAGTGATACAACTTCAACTACTGCAAAATGGCGATGACACAACACTGTCCAGATATATCGGACAAACTCAACGTCTTCAGAAATTGCAATTGTTCTTCTCATCAGCAACAACAACACTCTGCACCTATGCAGGGCCTAAAATTTCTACAACTGCAAGCAATAAAAAAGTTTCCGAGCAGAGTTCAAAGCCTACCTTCCTATTGCATCAGTGACTGTTTCTGCATAGACCTATCTATTGGCATTTACGAGGGTCATACCAAAAGTCATGAGCAACAATTCTTTGTAAAGTAACATGCTTTATTATTTACAAACCAAATACACTGCCTTAGTCTACAAACCTTTCCTTATTTTTCCACATAATTGCCACTTCTTTGTACACATTTCTCCCAGCGTTCTGTGAGTTTGAAAATTCCCCTTCTGTAAAATTCCACTCCAGCCATCCGAAGACACTGAGGCACTGCTTTCTGAATAGCCTCTGTTGTCTCATAAAGTTGTCCGCGCAGCTGATCCTCCACAAATCCGAAAAGATGGTAGTCAGAGGGTGCTAGATCAGGGCTATAGAAGGGGCGTAGAAGAACTTCCCACCCCATCTTTGCAATTGCTTCCAATGTGAGGTGAGTGGCATGCGGGCAAGCGTTGTCATGCAGGATGATGATGTTTCATCCCAGACGTTTATCGCGCAATGCACGACGGAGCTTGTGCAGTGTCTGGACATAACGAGCAGCAGTGATGGTTTGCCCAGGTTCCAGGAATTTGACCAAAATCAACCCCTCTGCATCCCAGAAGACTGTGCCCATCACCTTCGCAGCTGATGACACTGTCTTTGCCTTCTTCTTTGATGGAGAATGCAAATGGCGCCATTCCATACTCTGCCGTTTCGTTTCAGGCTTGAAATGGTGAAACCAGCTTTCATCACCTGTCACAATACGGACCATAAAATCATCGCCTTCGTGTCGATATCTCTGCAGCAGTTCTGAGGTGATGGTTTTTCGCTGACCTTTGTGGTCTTCGGTCAATAAGCGCGGGACCCAAC
>Ga0131853_10017658_pt1 | contig 12988 bp, 10 predicted proteins | sample TergutLab28metaG_FD_92764 | JGI IMG/M metagenome (GOLD analysis project Ga0131853, IMG submission 92764) | Labiotermes labralis P1 segment gut microbial communities from Petit-Saut dam, French Guiana - Lab288 P1 (version 2) (version 2) | ecosystem: Host-associated > Arthropoda: Insects >...
CTCCACAGTCGTAAAGATGGTGTGGTCCAACGAGCAGCGCGCATTTGCCGTCGAAACCTACTTTTCGCAAAGTCACTCTATCGTAGCGGTGCAGCGTGCGTTCCGTACTCGCTACCAAATCCCATCTCGGGACCGAGTACCGGACCGAAAATCCATATTGTTGTGGGTTGAGAACTTCAGGGAAACGGGAAGTGTGTCTGAAAAAAGATGAGGACGACCACGGACCTCTCGAACACCAGAGAACATCGAGGCTGTCAGTCGGTCCGTTTTGCAGTCTCTCAGGCGCTCTGCACGCAAACACCACGCAAACAACGGCCACCACTTGAAAGATATTCTTTTTAAGACTATGTGATTTAAAACTTCCCATGTTGTAGTTTCAGAATCCAAAAATAGAATTTTTGTATCTCGAATAGTTTTTTTTTGTTATTCTTCTTAAAATTTAGGGAGGTTATTTTGCCCCATCCTGTACAATGAATGTGGAACCTGAAATGTACGATTATACCAGTAATAACTGGAGCCACTGGAATAGTAACGAGAAGCTTAAGGAAAAATTTGGAATCTGCACCAGGAAAACATTCGATAGATTCACTACAAAAGACAGCTGTACTTGGAACATCACACGTAATACGGAAAGTACTGCAGTGTGAAACTTGAAGCCTGAGCGGTGGGGATCACCGTTGGTTCAAGAAGAAAAGGTCTGAGAAAATATAATAATAATAATGACTTCACCTACCACGATAGTGGAGTGTTGGGGCTTGTAAAGACATTGTTAAGAGTGCAGGCGCTCTTCACACATGTCAGTGACATGTCGATAACACAAACAGAGGACAGTTCTGAAATCCTTTCCCGTGTTCATCCTGACATATACTTTGCGTCAAATCAACCATTTACCTCACACTAATGATGAGGAAATTGGTGGTGACAATAGCAGATCTAGAAATGGTAGCAATAGTGTTATAACAGTGACAACACTATTACGAGGGTCGGTTAGAAAATAAGTTTACATGGCTTATAGTTTTCTTAACTAAAAGACCTACAAATCACTCATTTGTGACAACAGAGTCACAATTCAAAATATGTGGTTTTTCAGGAGAAACTTTTAAAGGTTTTGAAGAGCTGTAATTTTCTATGAGTGCAACGACGACACAACTGCTCTCCAGCGGCGAGTTTTGCAAACTGCGTTATGACACTATAACCTGTTAAAAGTGCATCTGCAAACGTTTCTTCCTATACCAATAACTCAAAAATGCCAAATTTTGAGTCGTGACACTCTTGTCGCAAATGAGCGAAATATTGTGATTATATTACTGAAATTCGCCATGAAACTATAATCATTTCTTTCCAGCACTGAAGCAAAATCTTGGCGGGGAGAAATTTTTGGATGATAGCGAAGAGTTGTAAAGCGATATGAAACCTAAATGACTGTTGCTGCTGGTACCATGTGGAAAATTAGGTCTATGGAAGTACAATGAAATATGAATTGATCTTACTGGAGATGAAAACAAAGAACGAAAAATATGGACATTGTAAACTTGTTTTCTAATCGGCCGTTGCAGTATATTGGTCCATTTGCTAATGTTTTCAAACAGCCTATAGATTCTGAATAAGAAATACACAACACGTTTGCTTGATTATGTAACTGGAAAGACCAAAACCATCGCGGTATGTTTCAAGGGAAAGACGTGCTTTGAAAACCCATTCAAAAGTGAGTCATAAAAAATCCATCCGAGTCTCGAATTAGGGACCTGTCAAATACAAAACCGCAATGCTACAAATGTCACCACCTTGTCTGTGGTGTTTGTGGATGGTAACCAATCTTCCTTCGGTTGTGTGGCTTAACAGCTTGGCGAACAGACAAATAGAACGTAGAGCGAAAGTGTGGCAGACAAATTGGTATGAAGAAATGTAAAAGACGCGATACGTAATTATGTGTGCCATAAATCAGGCTGATGCCTCTCCTTGTGAATGTAATGTTACAACACGAACTGGACGGATCCCGGTGGCCGCCTGGTCTAAAGTGTGGGTCTGCGAATGTTCACTTGTTGGAATTGCGGGTTCGAATCCCGCCGGCGGCACGGATGGCTGTCTCTTGTGAACGTTGTGTGTAGTCGGGTAGAGGTCCCTACGACGGGCTGATCATTCGTCCAGAGGAGTTCTACCGAGTGTGTGTATGTCACTGAGTGTGACCAGGTGCAACGATGATCCACTACACCTACGATGAGTAAGTAGAAAGAGTTCAGACTGATAAGATGGGTGCGAATTGGAACTGTCATCCGCCAAAGTGCTTCACTGTAATTAGCACAGTGCCTCATCAACTGTAAACAAGATGTACCAAGGCCGTCATCAAGAAAAATGACGCTCTGGTCTAAGAAATTCCAGGGCGTTTCCCATACACTCTGCCACAACCAAAGACCAATATTACAACATTAAAAATTTATCTTCATTCGCTTTAAAAATTGCATAATAAGAACACTACATACATGAAACAGCAGATAAGATATTTTTAACCACACTTATTAATTCACATTAGGTGCCAAGCAGTAAAGAACGCGTATACATCGTTCAGTATTTCGCGTTTTGCATTCTTTAGTTTAAAAACTTTGAATATTAATATTTTTTTCGTGAAGTCTCTAAAACATCAGTTTGACGCCAACTTTAGCCCTGGCTCACCCATCCCAAAGACGGCCCTGATTTACACTAAACATTAGAAAGATAAAGCGTGAAAGGTACCAAACGCAGGATTTGGAAGCTAAATTGACACGACCATAGCCAAACAAAAAGCTGGTTTGCGAGCGCAGTTTTGTTCATGTGATTTTAGTGATTCAGCACTGTCGCAAACATCGTGACGTCAACACGAACACTTGCACAAGAATGTTAATTTAATTTTTTCAATTTTGAGAATAAACCCCAAATCTTACATTCCACACACACACACACACACACACACACACACACACACACACACATATATATATATATATATAAAGGTAAAGCAGTCCCGTTACAGGCCTGGTGTGGCCCAGAGGGTTCTAGGAAGTTAAGGTTCCCAGATTTCACGATAACGGCACAAGATTGTGGTAAGGTTGTCAGCCTTACGCACCGGCCGACTTTATCCCCAGGAAATACTCCTGGTACTCATTTCTGTTAGAGGCTGAGTCGACCATAGGGCCATAGTGCGATCGGAAGGATTTTATGTCAACGAAAAATTCCAATGACACCAGCTGGGATCGAAACACAACACAGCGCCTTAAACACTGTGCCACCGCCGTCCCCATATATATATATATATATATATATATATATGTATATGGTGAGCCGGGTAGCTCAGTCGGTATAGCGACTGACTACAGGCTGGACGGTCCGGAATCGAATCCCAGTGGGGACGAGATTTTCCGCCCCGGCCCTGGGGCCCACCCAGCCCCCTGTACAATGGGTACCGTGTCTTTCCCGGGGATAAAGTGCGACCGGGGCGCGCTGCTGACCACTCACCCCCTTCTAGTGCCGCGGTCATGGAAGAGTAGAGCTATACCTCTACCCACCCTCTGGGCCACACCGGGCCTGTAACGGGATCACTTTACGCTATATATATATATATATATGAGCACTTGTAAACGCGACAATAATCCTTCGGGTTAAATAACATGCGAGGAACTTCTTGGCTAGCTGATAGACGATTAGCTTGTCAAGAAGGACTGTGCTCCACGGAGGAAGTAAGTATATTTGAAACATGTATTCATTTAAATACGTTTAATATATCTCAACCGGTAAATTAATCTTCCAATCCATGTGCTCATTCACATATTCTTCTGTATGTCTCTCGTCTCTTGTATTCTTATTTCAAACACCTTGACATTATTTACAATAAGTCTCAAATACATGACTAAAGGCTGAGCCCCTTGGCAAGGTTCTCAATTCAGACGGTGATGTTACAGACCATCCCGAATTCAAATACATCGCCAACATGCACGGGAACGAGGTGCTGGGCCGCGAATTACTACTTCACATGGCCAATTACCTGTGTGAGCGCTACCTGGCAAGCGACCCTGACATCCAGAAGCTGGTCAACCTGACCCGTATCCATCTGCTGCCATCGATGAACCCTGACGGCTGGCAGGTCTCCACGGACACGGCAAGTCCCAGCTTTTGCTTAAAGTCATTACACTCATATTCCCGCTCTGATGAAGGATACCGTCCTGAGATGACAGCGAAAGTGAAATTCAAGAATAAGGTCATGGACCCGTACATTTCCTCTAGATTTTTAACTCGTGAATGCTAATACGTACTTCGTTTTTAACAACACAGAAAAACTTTTTCCGTACCCTATCAAAACAACCACACAAGTTTTTCGGTCTCTCACACCGAGAGGTGTAAACGCCACTATTGCATTTCATCCACAGAATATCAACTGCATTTTCAGGACGTTATCCAAAACATTAAGATGGAAGGACTCCATCTAGCAAAAATTCCAACTGTTTTCTTCCCATATAATACAATCAGCGCCTAAAAACACCGCATGTAAATGTGGAAAGATGTATTGGCCAAACCGACAGCTCAGTCATTCCTAGAGTTAATGAACCGTCATAACCTACTGTGGTAAACGGAGCTATCTGGTCAAGTAAAAATAATTTAAAATTTTCGTTATATGGTATAAACTACGTCAATATACTTAAAATATTCTTGGAAACTCAAGAAAAGCCACTGAGAATTCTGTATCCTGCTGCATTATTTATCATCCTGTCACTACAAAGAATTACAACACCATAAATTAATTTACACAATGTCGCTACCAAATAGCACAGAAAATTTCTGGTGTGTTTACAGGGCGGTACGGACTACCTGACTGGACGATCAAATAACAATAGTGTGGACTTGAACAGGAACTTCCCGGATCTAGATCGCATCATGTTCAGCAACGAGGAGGCACATGTAAATCATAACAACCACCTGCTGGAGCAAGTGGACCGCCTCAAGGAACCGGCAAGTGCACAGTCTACCCTTAATGACGTCAACAAACAATCGATTATACAGCCATTGCTGTCGCAGTATAAACCCGTGAACTGTAAAATTTGTCATTGTAATATATTTCACAGTTATCTAAAGGTTCCATGGGTATTCCTTAGCTGGACCTGTCTTTCTGCATGCAGGTTCTTCGCGTTTACATTTTGGTGGTCCTTTTATTTGAAATTTTATGACACTTAAGGAGGAATATGTTCTGCTACACGTAGGCACGGTAATGTTATCGCCACTTAAGTATCGCTACTTTAGGAAGCCGAGAGTTTCTGAACTGGCCAAACCAATTATATTAAAGCTGTCCATTCCGTGCACTATATAGAACAATGTACTCAGTTTACTGCACCAATCAACTGCACAATATTAATTATACATATATTTTAAAGGCGTAAACATAGGCCGAGGGTGTTTGAGAATAGGGTGTTGAGGAGAATACTTGGGCCTAAGAGGGACAAGGTAACAGGGGAGTGGAGAAAACTACATAATGAGTAGCTTAATGACCTACACTCCTCACCCAATGTTGTGCGGGTTATAAAATCGAGAAGAATGAGATGGGCGGGGCAGGTAGCGCGTATGGGTGAGGGGAGAGGCGTGTACAGGGTTTTGGTGGTGAAACCTGAGGGAAAGAGACCACTGGGGAGACCCAGGCTTAGATGGGAGGATAATATTAAGATGGATATTCAGGAAGTGGGATGTGCGGGTATGGACTGGACTGAGCTGGCTCAGGATAGGTACAGGTGGCGGGCATTTGTGAATGCGGTAATGAACCTTCGGGTTCCATAAAATGCGGGGAATTTCTTGACTAGCTGCAAATCGGTTAGCTTCTCAAGAAGAACTCTGCACCATGGAGTGAGTGAGTAAGGAAGGAAGGAAGGAAGGAAGGAAGGAAGTATATTTTAAAGGCATATCTCCGACATGTTTCATTACACGTGTACCATCTCCCTGAAGGTTGCACACTTGTGCCGAAACATGTCGGAGATATGCCTTTACTGTTTATATACGCAATTAATACTCTGAATTTAGTTGCTGTAATAAACTGACTATAATGGTCACAACAATTCTCATATTTTACACAATTCGAACGCTCGTTTCAATTCTCACAACAGCCCACTCCAGAAACAGTCCTGTGCAGATTTAATTCAGTCCACACCATATTGTGATTGCATTATGATTCCTACGCCCACGCCCCAGAAGTTACTATGTTATGGCCATCGTGTATGCAACTCCGACGACATTTGCGTCTGCCCTGCACTGCGGTCTCAGCCACGGCCAAGCCGTGTTCTTTAACCCGTCTAGACAGATTGGACATTCAGAGGACCGTGCATCAGGAGTCTAGTATTGTACACACCGCAATAGGTATATGTAATACAGTCATAAGGTTCGTCATCTCCGTTGTGTTCATAATTAAACTAGATTGGAGTGTATGTACATGTCTAACACAACTTTATTTGGCTAGTGTCAAGGGCTGAAACATGTAGTTGTTCTTTATGTAGTAAATTCCATACATATCTCTACCATCGAATAAAGTTGTGTTAGACAAATACACACACTTCAATCTAGTTTATATGTCATACAGGTTTTGCTGACTGCTTGCTAGCAAGCTGTCATCAAAACCTGTATGACATATACCTATTGCTGTGTGTACAGTACTAGACTCCTGATGATGGACAGAAAACCTGTCTGAGACATGTAGAGTTCTATTCCAAAAATAAATTTGAGAAATTGTTGCATCTCGTTGGTTTTATTATAAGAATAAGAACTGTCTAGCTGAATCTTAAAAGAATGTACGTAATGGGCATGGAGTATCATAGCAGCTGCTGAGATGGTATGCGAACTTCCTTTAAAAGTTAAGGAGGAGATGTGTTATAGATTGAGGAACGTTACTATTGCAAATAAACCTAAGAACAGGATATAGTGATGCATTTAAAAGGATAGATTTTAATGGTGACGGTTTATAAAGCTACTTATTGTGGAAATATCATTTTGCAAAGCTTGGCAATATTACTGGATGGCTACGAAATTAAATAACTTATATTGAAACGTACGGGACCGCGGTAGGACAGTGGTTAAGGTGCTGTGCTGGTTCGATCCCAGCTGGTGTCAGTGGATTTTTCGTTGACATAAAATACTTTCGATCGCACTATGGTCCTGGGGTCGACTCAGCCTCTAACAGAAATGAGTACCAGGAGTATTTCCTGGGGGCAAAGGCGGCCGGTACGTAAGGCTGACAACCTACCACCATCCTGTGCCGTTGTCACGAAATCTGAGAATCTTAAAGTCTTGGAACCCTCTGGGCCTGTCCAGGCCTGTAATGGGACTGCTTTACCTTTTTTGCTGAAAGGTACAGCCGTGAGGAAAATACATGAGAGGGAGAATTAAGATCTTCTCTCAGTATAAGAAATTGAGAAATCTGTTGTACGGTATTAAACGGGAATAGATTGATTTTACAGATGCATAAATTCCAGCGTAATTGTGATCAGTTTAGTAATATTAATTCATATTCTTTCTTAATAAAAGACTTACTATAAATTTCGTCATCAACTTCAGATAAATACTAAAGGCAAAGATAGATTTCACCCTAGAACAGGCCACGAAGGCCCCGAGGAAGATTAGGTGTATAGCTATACTCTTCCGTTAACCTTGCCGCTAGATGTGGGCCGGTGGTCAACCCCACCTACCCCCCCCCCCGCCGCTGTACCCCCGGGTAAGTCCCCGTACCCATTGTATAGGAGGCTGGGTGGGCCCCACGGCCAGTATGAACGAATGGGGAAAATCTCCTGCTCACACTGGGATTCCATCCTCGGACCGTCCAGCCCGTAGTGAGTCGCTATATCGACTGAGCTATCCCGGTCCACTCAGATAAGTACAATCTTGACGGAGACAGCTAAAGATGGTACTGTCATAAAGCTAAGCTTCAATATTGCAAACGATATGCACTCTTATATTTTAGTGACGTTTTACTATGTGAACTGCTGCTAACTGTAGTTGGTATTTTGTGTATTGCTATTATCTTGTGTGTATCTTTGTTACCTCATGCGTATTGTTTTACTGTGTGTGTATTGCTGTCTTACACACTTTAGTTACCGGACTGCTGGATAGAAGTCTGTATCCGGAAGGTCCTGCGACCGGTCACCTCGGCACAGGTTTTTCTTGGTTTCCCTATGCCTATAAACAAACGCTGAGATGGTTCTCAAGACTCCAAGTTGCTACTGCATGCTTCTCATGTAGCCCTCCTGACTTAAATTTCTTATATCCTTATTTCATATTTATGTACATGCATAATAATCACTGCCACCGGGCGACAGCCATTTGCAGTTAAACATATTATTATTATTAATTATTATTAATATTATGTGGATGTATCACGAATCAGTCTCTCTCTCTCTCTCTCTCTCTCTCTCTCATGGCTCGACAGCCCTGAGTCAGTTCCTAGGCGCTACGAATAGAACTCATAAGACGTAGGGGAGACACTTGGCACAGTATTCATATTTTGACGCCACGTCACGTTAACCCTTATCCTGCTAACGTGGAGAACATGGTGAGCTCCTAACAATGCCAGCAAACGGCATATGAAATTTATTTCGGAATTTAAAGAGTTAATAAGAAAGCGAAGCGCTGTTTAACACAATGCCCCGGTGTGCCGGTGACGTCTCCAACACGCCGGTCAAGCGGGCTGGTATGTACAACACGTATCGCACGCGTAGCTGTCGGCTGTGAATGAAACTGCGAATCTGCGCGCCTGTGTTGGCCTTAGTGTGCCCACATCCGCGCGAGAGACTGCAAGACCTCTTAACAAACGTAGCCTGGGGTTTCAGTCGGGTCAGCTTTGTTTGAAAACATACGAGACCTTCCGAAATACGTCGCTGTAATGTATATGCCGAGTATAGAATTAGAATAGTATTTGGGTTCGAGCACTTGCGGGTCCGATGCACCTAGGCCTTTAAAAGAGGCCCTTTCTGCCCCATATTCTACCACTAAGTTAAAGGAGCCATCTTCCTTTAGCAAAGTTCCAGGTGGCCCCTATACTTAGTTTCCTGATATCCTGTCCACAAAGAAGGAACCCAGATATGCATGTCTGAGTGAAGCCAAGGCCCCACATCCACACAGACCGTGGACTGAGGTTTCCTTCTCAGTACCATAACTTAAATTCGCAATACCCTCAGGGTCCAAAAAAGGAACCCATATATGTATGTCAAAATGAAAATCCCGCAAAGTCCCCAGTAAGGGAGCCCCCCTGTTCCCCCAACAGGCTCCCTATCGAGAGAGATGCTCCGTCTCCAGAGCCAGTGGTTTATCATTCATTTGTATCTGTCGGAGTCCCAAAAAGGAGCCCTCCCAAGAAATGCGAGGAAAACATATAGTCACCGTCCACGGAGCCTACATAAAATGGGGAGCGGCTTGGTTCACCAAGGGGATCGTTAACGACACTGTTATCACTAACCCAGTGCCATGCAGCCTTCAGCACGATACTTTCCTCCTTGACCTGGGTAGACCACAGCCCCGTTAGCCAGCGTGTGTCGTAGTAACTCCCAACAGGGTTTACCCTCCACACCTGCTACCGTCTCCCACGTGACCCAGGGTAGAGTAGAACACGAATCCACGTAACCCTGAAGTATGGACGAGGGGTTGGATTTATAGGAGACTATGCCCAGTATAACCACACACTAACTCCGAAATAACCACGACAATAACAATATAAATATTGGTTTCCGATATTATCTGTTTAACAAATGACATCGTGAATATTTTTCACGCTTTTCCTTTTCCCTGTATCTCTGAAACATTCTCTGTATTAGATGTAAAGTCTAACCCGGATATAACGAAGTCGGTTTATGCGACACCTCGTTAATAGCGTCAGACATTCTGTGGCACCAATTAATTCCTTACCGTTAACCATAAAATCATACTCCCCGGTTATAACAACACTCGCTTATAACGACACACAACGTTCAGTCCCTTTCATGACGTCAAAAACGAGTAAGAGTATACTACTGTCTATATTAGCCTGCCTTTTAGGGTTTATCTTTTAACAACTTACACAGCCGAAAAAGAAATAAAATAAAGTTCACAGATAAAAGGGTATTTTGGGTATGCGTTTGTTTAATTCATATATTATTTTCACGTGTTGTATCAAATTTTACAGCAGTTTCGTAAACTGTTTAATATTGCGTGAAAAAAACGCAATTTAAATCAGTGCGACTTAAAAATGTTTCATATGTCGTAAGATTAAACTGTAACACCTGCAAATTCCATAAACTTCAGTTCATTTAAGGCTTATAAGTCTATGCCGTATCTAAACATAAACTACTTCAATGTATGAGAGTGTAATCGGACGATTTTTGGGAAGGTCTTCAGTTAAAATTTATACTGGGGTGCTGACAAGTCCTTAGCCCGACCCTGGAAGGAAACAAGCTAGAGCGACCAAGACTTACAACACTATACCAAAACTTTTGGCGTACTAACAGCAGGAATATATTCCTGGACTTTGTACGCCAAACGTCTTGATATAGTGTTGTAAGACTTGATCGCTGTAGCTTGTTTCCTTCCAGGGTCGGGCTAAGAACTTATCAGCACCCCTGTATATATATTATATATATATATATATATATACCCTGTAGCCCAAAACTGTCATTATACCGAAGGTCAGAGTGATAAAATCTATTATATTCTGACGTAAACAAAACTCCAAACAGTACAGCACGAAGATAATTAGAAAAAGTCATGCTGATTCCGAAATGTCTGCGTTCCAGATTCAGCCAGAGACAAAAGCGGTGATGAGGTTGATCATGCAAGTGCCATTTGTCCTGTCTGCAAATCTACACGGTGGTGATCTCGTGGCCAACTATCCTTATGATGCAAGCCGATCTGGAGCCACAACAGAATACGCGGAGAGTCCTGACGACCAAACGTTCAGGTATGCACCACCTTATATAGAGTGTCCCATAGATGAACAGTCTCACCATGTTTCACGTTGTAATAATACGCATCCTTGTATAGAATGCCCCTATAAGTGATGTCTCACTTTATTAATATTCTAATAATACCTCACTTCATATACAGTGCCCCATAAGTGACCTGTCTCACCTAGATAATGTTGTAATAATAAAAATAACAATAATAATTCACCTTATACAGAGTGTCCCATAAGTGAAGCTTCTCATCTTGTTACTAACTTTCGTGATATTACCATATAAATTGTATCCGGCCGGATAGCTCAGTCGATATAGCGACTGAATATGGGCTGGACGGTCCGGGATCGAATCCCGGTGGGAACGAGATTTTCCTCCCGTCCAGACCGGCCCTGGGACCCACCCAGCCTCCTGTAAAATGGGTACCTGGTCTTTCCCAGGGGTAAAGTGCGGCCGGAGTGTGCTGCTGACCACTAACCCCCTTCTAGTGCCGCGGTCATGGAAGAGTAGAGCTATACCTCTACCCACCCTCTAGGCCACACCGGGCCTGTAACGGGATCACTTTACATTTTTTTACCATATAAATGGCATACTTGACACAGGCGGAGATATGATAACTGGACAGAGGCCTAACAGTACCGCACTGAATCTACAACTGTCACACATGTACACGTAATCACTACAATGTGAGATTTAAGGTCCTCACAGCGCTGTTTCTGAGAATTCCGCGGTTCTGGGGTATAACGCATTGTAGACGGCTGAGTGGCTCTCTGTTCCATTCTTCTGTGACCTCCCGAGCCTCCAAGTTGAAGGTTCCAATTTTATCCAAAAGTCATGAACCACTCACACGGCGTCAGACACCGGAAGACGTCAATATTCATCATCTGCTTCTAACTATGAGGAAAACGACACAGCATGTGGTTAACAGAAGTATAATTTTAGTATGATACAACTTTACTATACAAACAATTTCAGATAACATAGCTACATTTTTCAGCTTACTTGAAGCCATCTTCAGTCCGTGACTTAAGAGAATTAAATACATAATTAACAACGCCTTAAGACGTGTAAGCCGAAACATGTAGCTATGTTCGATTAAATTGTATATATAATAAAGTTGTTCTTATAATAAAACCAACTAGATGTACTAATTTCTCAAATTTATTTTTGCCCCCAAGCTGTCAGCAAACCTGTATGACATATACCATTGCTGTGTGTACAGTGGAAAAAATCCTGATGATGGACAGAGGAACTGTCCGAAACATGTAGAGCTTTTTTTTTCCCAAAAATAAATTTGAGAAATTAGTGCATCTATTTGGTTTTATTATAAGAATTTATCACGATGCACGGTCACGTGGACATCAAAATAATAAAGTTGTGTAAGACTAAAATTATACTTCGATTAACCATTGAAGTATAATTTTAGACATCCCCCTTGTGTTTTATTCAATTAATCACTGAATAACACAACGACGATGTCTCACCTGAACAATCAAGAGCACAGCATGCTGTACCTAACCGCAACCTCACACACAATGAATGTCCACCTGTTACAGGCACTTAGCCTTGGTTTACGCCGCAAATCACAAGAACATGGCAAACCCTAAGCGCCGAGGATGTGGCGACGACGGCTACAATTTTGGCAAGCAGGGCGGTATCACCAATGGGGCCGCCTGGTACAGCGTGCAAGGAGGTGGGTTTGTACACACTTGGGGATCACCATTCGATCTGGTTTCATAGAAACATGGCACAGATACCAAAATTTTCAATTAGAAAGAAGTTAAACGATTTGACTGGCTTCTAATGGAATTATTATCAATAGCCTTTTTCATACTTATACAGGATGTCCCAGGAGGAATGTGCCAGACTTCGGGAGGGTGTTCCTTATGTTAAAGTATACCGATATAACCCAAAACACCTATGTCCAAAGTTGAACAGTTACGGAGAATGGCCAGAGAAGTTTGAAACTTTGACAGCTGTTACACACTTATTGATTACCAAATACATATTAAAACTGGCAGGAATATGTGGTTTCTGTAATGTTAATATCTGTACTTAACATCAAACTA